>Ga0265296_1000071_pt1 | contig 203327 bp, 210 predicted proteins | sample MunlanPumphouse1_FD_189073 | JGI IMG/M metagenome (GOLD analysis project Ga0265296, IMG submission 189073) | Groundwater microbial communities from a municipal landfill in Southern Ontario, Canada - Pumphouse #1 | ecosystem: Environmental > Aquatic > Deep subsurface > Groundwater | place...
CCGGCCTCCTGCTCGCGCAGGATCCCGATGATCTGCTCTTCCGTGAATCTTGATCGCTTCATTCTGTCCGTCCTTTCGAGGGGCGGACTCTAGCTATTCCTGGAGGAGTTTCAGGGGGTCACGTCAAGCTGTCAGCACCATCACGGGCAAGGTCAGGGTGCTGGAGAGCGCCGAACCCCTGAAGGCGAGGCCTATTCTAATCGAGGATCATGGGGTGGGGGCGAGTGTCGGGGATGCGCTTGGCCGCATCGTCAAATCTGCGCGCCCGCAGGTTTGTTGTGATCCGGTCCGACGTCTCTGCCTTTTCGTGCGATGCGCCATATAAAGAAGATGATGCCGCAGACAAGGAACAGCGTGCAGAAGATGCTTCCCTCCGGGCCATCCGCGCCACCGGTGAGAAAGTCCGTTCCGGCTGGGGCCAGCGAGACGATGAGCGCGGGCACGCCCGCGTCGAGGCCGGTGACCGGCACGTCGAAGCCGCTGGCGATTATCCAGTTCCATCCCACGTGCCACCCCATCACACCCCAGATGTTGTTGGATGAGATGGACCACGCGCTCGCGAAGAGAGCGAAAAGCAGGATGTTGCCGGTGACGAGCCAAGGCTGACCTCGGGAGAAATGGAGCAGCGTAAAGGTAAGCGACGATAACAGGACGGCAACGACAAGGTTCGCGCGGCGTGTGATGACTGAGATGAGCCATCCGCGAAAAATGATTTCTTCGATGCTGGCTTGAACGAGGAAGCCTACGAAGAGGCCAGCCATTGCGATGATTGCGCCAGAGAACTGAGCGGCCGGGAACAGTTCGCCAGGCTCGTAGGCGCCAGCCAACCAGATACAGGCTATCATTGCCGACGGCATGACGACGCCAACAACCAGGCCGCCATAGAATCCTTGCGCCGCACCGTGTCTCGTAAGACCGATTGTGCCGGCATTCCGCCGCTCGACGACGGCTATCCATGCGGCGACGGCGAGCAACCAGGTGATGAAGGATACAACCAGCATCGCCGTGAGGCCCTGGGCGCCGACGAATTCGCCTTGTGCATCCACAAAGCCGAACCGCTCAAGAAAAAGAGTGGACGGAATCTCGGTGGCGATCGCGAGGGCGATGCAGATGACGGGGGTGAGAAGCGCCCATGGAAGCCAGCCGCGCGCCGGTGATGTGCTGTAAATGGTTCTGAGGTTCATACCCGCAGACTGAAGCGGGTCGCGGTCCAGTTATAGAACGATCGTGTGCGTTCACTCCCACTGACGCAGGGCGTCGGTTTCGGGGTCGCCGCTGTTGGGCGCGCCTCTTACAGGTCTAGGACGATTGAGCCGTTGCCATTGCGCCGGCGTCAGGCCGTAGGCGCTCCGAAAGTGTCGCGTCAGGTGGCTCTGGTCAGAGAACCCGCTGGCAGCGGCGACTTCTGCAAGCGGGGTCCTGCCGTTCATCATGGTTCGCGCTGTGTCGAGGCGGCGGAAGATCAGATAGCGATATGGACTGACGCCCAGCAGCGCCCGGAATCCGCGCGAGAGCTGCCAACGATCCTGCCCGCTGACGCGTTCGAGATCATCAAGTCGGACATTGCTGTCCGGGTGAGCGTCTATGAACGCGCGCGCCAGCGCCACCGCCTGGAGATCCACGCGTCGGTGATACGTCTGTTCACTCCCAAGGTCTGACAGCGCGTCCGCGAGGTCGAGCATGGCCTGATCATACTCCAGGCCACCGAGGGCCTGATTGAGATCACCAACAAGGGCCGTGGCGGCCGCGTGCAGCCGCGCGTCGTCAGACACGCCCCCGGCAAGGAAAGGAAGGGCGCGTCCGCCGAGAGCCTCCTGCAGCGCGGATGGTGCGACGCTGGCGCTCCGGTACTGGAAGTGTCGTCCGTCCCCGGCGTGGCCGTCATGAAGCTCATCCGGATGGAGAACGACGATCTGACCGGGCAGCGAATGGCGCCGCGATCCGCGGTAGGAGAAGCTCTGCACCCCCGCGACGGTTATGGCGATGGCGTATGTGTCGTGCCGGTGTGGACCGTAGGCCGCCCCGTTGAGGGACGCTTCAAACCGCTCGAAATCACCCGGCGCCCGCACGATCCAGCTAGGTTCGTCAAACGACATGCTGCTCCAACCTCCTGACGACGTGAGTCGATGGGTGTTGGCGAAGATCATAAGGCAAAACGCACGGCCCGCAGCGGCCAAGCTGATCAGAGTCCGCATTGGGTCGAAAGCCAACACTGACCCATTGCCGACTTTTGGATATTGCGCTTAGGTTGACAGATCTGGGTCAGCCTTGCCTGTGGCTGCTGAAGAAGCGCCTAGCGGCCGTTACAACCCCAACGCCCTGCGGATGTCGCGCCAGTCCACGTATTTGAAGTTCTGCGTTCCCACATCGTTGACGTCGTCCTGGATCACGACGACGCCTTCGGGGAAGGGGCCGGCCGGGCCGCTGGCGGCGGCGAGGCCGTCGGTGCCGGTGACGCCGTCGACCGCACCGTCCACGACCTTGAACCGGCCTTTATATTGCGGCGCCGCGCCGTCGATGCGCCAGACGGGGAAGGTGGAATCGCCCTGGCTGGAGGCGATCAGGTAGCGGCCCGAGGCGTCGGTGATGGTCGTCAGGCCCTCGGCGTCGGCGACCAGGATATCCTTGGCGATGGGCTGGATCAGGGTGCGGGCCGCGCCCGACGCCGGGTTCAGGCCATAGCGCCACAGGCCGACGTTCTCCTCGTTGATATAGAGGGCGTCGGTCGCCTCGTCGGCGGCGCAGCCTTCGGAGATGGTTCCGATCTCGGCGCGGCGGACCTCGCGGGCCGTGGGCTTGCCGGCGGCGTCCACGCCCAGGACGAACTGGCGCAGTTCGCCCTCGTGCCCGACCAGGATGGCGTGGACCTCGGCCCCGCGACGCGCAAAGCAGAAGCCATAGGGTTCGATCACGTCGGTGGCGACGGCGCCCCAATAGCGCACGCCGTTCTGGCCGGTCCCGGCCGGGTCGAAGGTATAGAGCGAGATGCCCGTCTTGCCCGGCGTGCGGTCGCTGGCGCCCAGCACCACCTGCGGGCGGCCGCTGACCGACAGGCCCTCGACCACATCGACATTGTTCAGCAGGCCCTCGGGCAGGAACTGCAGGATCTGGCCGTCGAAGCCATAGATATAGAGGCCGGACTTCTTGTCCGTGCCGGCGACGAAGCCGGGGGTCTGTTGTCCCATCACCGTGACCGGCGTTGCGCCGGCCCAGACGGCGGGGTCGTCGGCGGCGTCCTGACCGGCCGTACCGACCGACGGGGTTTCGATAACGGCCTGGACCGGGGCGCCGGGGCCGACGAAGCCTTCGCCCTCGCCCTGGAAATCGACTTCCGTCGTGGCGCAGGCGGCCAGAAGCGACATTATGGCGCAGGCGGACAGCAGGCGGGTGGTCGAGCGGCGCATTCTGGTCCCCGAAATGGTCTGATGGCGTCCTGTCGTGAAGCCGCCGCCCCGGTCAACGGCGCAAGCGTGACGCTTGAGCGTCATTTCGACGACCAATGATCCGTCAAAGGATCAATCGTCGCCGTCTTGTCCGAAATTCGCGAACTCCACGTCGTGGAACCGTCGCTTACGCGTCGTCGCCAAACGTTAATCGGGCCTCCCATCGGCTGAAGCGAAACGTCGCTCGCCGAAGGGGACCTATGAGATGAAACTGAATCTGCTGATGGGCGCAGCCTTTGCGCCGATGATCCTGGCGCCGCTGGCCCTGCCTGCGCATGCCGATGTCGCCATCGCGGCTTCGGCGTCCGCCGCCGTCTCGGGCGACGTGATCTATGGCCGCGTGACCAACGCGGCCGGCGCGCCCCTGCCGGGCGCCGAGATCCTGGTGCGCGGCGCCGGCCAGCGGGCCGTCACCAATAACCAGGGCGAGTTCACCCTGCCGGCCGCCGGCGGCCAAGTGGTTCTGGACGTGAACTATCTGGGTCTGCCCTCGACCAGCCAGACGGTCATGACCACGCCGGGCGAAAGCGCCAATGTCGCCATCGTCCTGGGCGCCCGTTCCTCGACCGATATGGCGGCCACCGACGTGGCCGACGTGGTCGTGACGGGCGTCATCACCGACGGCGTCGCCCGCTCGCTGAACCAGCAGAAGAATGCGCAAGGCACAGTCAACGTCCTGTCGGCCGACGCCATCGGTCGTTATCCCGACCCCAACGTCGCCGAGTCCCTGCAACGCGTCCAGGGCATCGCCATCCAGCGCGACCAGGGCGAAGGCCGCTACATCAACGTGCGCGGCGCGCCGTCGTCCTTCACCGCCGTGTCGGTGGACGGGGTCGCCATCCCGGCCGTGTCGCCGACGACCCGCGCGGTCGACCTGGACACCCTGCCTTCGGATATCGTCTCCAGCGTCGAGGTGTCCAAGACCCTGACGCCGGCCCAGGACGCCGATTCCATCGCCGGCGCCGTGGACATCAAGACCCGCTCGCCGTTCGACAAGCGCCGCCTGACGCTCAACGGCTACGCCGGCGGCAGCTACAACGACTACGGCGGTTCGGACACCCGCGCGGGCGCGACGGCGGCCAACGTCTTCGGCCCGAACGAGACCTTCGGCGCCCTGGTGTCGGTCAGCTATTCCGAGACCAACCGCCGGCCGGACAACGTCGAGAACGGCTGGTTGCTGATCAACCGCACGCCGGCGCAGGGCGGCGGCCAGATCTGGGGCCTGGAGAACACCCTCTTCAAGGATTACGAGACCGAGCGGACCCGCAAGGCCGTGACCGGCGCCCTGGAGTGGCGCCCTACGGACGCCACGCGATTCTGGCTGCGCGGCTCCTATGCCCAGTTCCGCGACGAAGAGTTCCGCAACACGCTGAACCTGACCTATAGCGACGGCGTTCTGCAGCCCGGCTCGACCGACACCAGCGCCACCTTCACCGGCGCCCGAATCTTCAAGCAACTGCGTCACCGGACCCAGGAGAACACCATCTCCACGGTGTCGCTGGGCGGCGAACACACGTTCGGCAACGGCGCCGTTCTGGATGCGACCCTGTCATTCGCCAATAGCGAACAGACCTATCCGAACCGCGACGAGCTGGTCTATCGCTCCACCGCAGTGCCGACGATGTCCTACAACACGGCCGACCACTACCAGCCGACCTATTCGGTCTTCACCGAGCCGACGGGCTTCTATCTGAACGCCAACAACTACGCCTTCCGCGAGAACACCTTCCGTTCCAACACGACCGAGCAGGACGACGTCGCGTTCAAGACAAACTTCGAACTGCCGACGGTCATCGGCGGCCGTGAAGTCACGCTGAAGTTCGGCGCCAAATACAGCACCCGCGACGTGACGGCGGACGAGGAACGGTTCCGCGACCGGACCGCGGCGGCCAACTCGGGCGCCCTGGCGCCGCTTCTGAGCGACCGTCGCTCTGAAAACTACGACTACAATCTCGGCTTCAAGTTCGACGCGGGTCTGGCCACCGACTACTTCGACCGCGTCCGGGCCGGCTCGACCAACCCTGACCCGGCCGCCGGCGTGCGCCGCATCCCGCAGTCGATCACGGCCGACTACACCGCCAACGAGGACATCCTGTCGGGTTATGGTCAGGCCAGGTTCGACATCGGGGCGACCAACGTCCTGATCGGGCTGCGGGTCGAGAAGACGAACTTTGAAGGTTCGGCCGTCAGCGTGGCCCTGTCGGGCGTGCAGACGCCGGTGACTGTGGACCGCGACCAGACCGATTTCTTCCCGAACCTGACTCTGCGCCACAACTTCAGCGACCAACTGGTCGGGCGTTTCGCCCTGACCCGCGCCATTTCGCGTCCTGATTACACCGACATCGTGCCGCGCGTTCTGGACACGACGGACAGCGGCCGCACGACGGTGACGCGCGGCAATCCCGATCTGAAGCCGACCTTGTCGAACAACTTCGACGCCGGTCTGGAATATTATCTGCGGCCGCTGGGCGTGATCTCGGCCAACGCCTTCTATAAGGACCTGTCGAACTATCGCTTCGTGCTGGTGACGCAGGGTGCGCCCTATACGCCGTCGCCGAACGGGTTGGCCGATTTCACCGAGGCGCGCAACGCCTATGAAGGCCATCTGGCGGGCATCGAATTCAACTGGCAGCAGACGTTCGACTTCCTGCCGGGCTGGGCTTCGGGCTTCGGCGTCTTCGCCAACTACACCCTGACGGACGCGGAGATGAAAACGCGCCGCGCCTTCGGCAGCACGGCCGTTCCAGGGAGCTTCCGCGACACGTTCGCCCTGCCGGGTCAATCGGACAAGACCTATAACGCCGCCCTGTTCTACGAGCGCTACGGCTTCAGCGCCCGCATCTCCTACACGCGACGTGGCGACTTCCTGGAGGCGATCGACGCGAACAACCCTGGCAAGGATCTGTACGTCGAGGGCCGGGGTCAGCTAGACTTCACCGCCAGCTACGACTTCGGCAACGGCGTGGAAGTGTTCGGCGAGGCCAAGAACCTGACGGACTCGGCCGGCGTGCGCTATTACGGCGTCAAGGAGCGGACCTACGAGTACGAGAAGTTCGGTTACAACGTCTTCATGGGCGTGCGCTTCAAGCTGTAAGCGCGCCGACCGAACGTGATTGAAGGGGCCGGGCGGCGACGCCCGGCCCTTTTTCGTCGTCTGACCCCCTGCAATTGGTCGAAACGCGGCCCCATATGGCGGGCAGCGGTTGACCCGTGCGGGGCCAACGCCGATCAGGCTCTATTTTTAATCGAGAGCATGATTCACGCCTCTGTCGGAACCGCGAAGCGGTTCCACCAGAAACGATCATGCTCTAGTGTCCGCGCGCCTTTCCCCGCGCGCCAGAAGACCAGAGGATACCATGGCCGAAGCCACCGCCGCCTACGACGTCGTCATCATCGGCGGAGGCCCTGGCGGCTATAACGCCGCAATCCGTGCGGGCCAGCTGGGCCTGAAGGTCGCCTGCGTGGAGATGCGCGAGACCCTGGGCGGCACCTGCCTGAACGTCGGCTGCATGCCGTCCAAGGCCTTGCTGCACGCGTCGGAACTGTGGAACGCCGCCAATACCGAGTTCGCCAAGATCGGCATCGAGGTCCAGCCCAAGCTGAACCTGGACCAGATGCACACGGCCAAGGACGAGAGCGTCACCGCCCTGACCAAGGGGATCGAGTTCCTGTTCAAGAAGAACAAGGCCGACTGGATCAAGGGCAGGGGCAAGATCGTCGGAACCGGCAAGGTGGAAGTCACCGCCGCCGACGGATCGGTCCAGACGCTGGACGCCAGGAACATCGTCATCGCCACCGGCTCCGAGCCGACCCCGCTGCCGGGCGTCGCCTTCGAGGACGGCAAGGTGATCGATTCCACCGGCGCCCTGTCGCTGCCGGCCGTGCCCAAGAAGCTGATCGTGGTCGGCGCCGGCATCATCGGCCTGGAGCTGGGTTCGGTCTGGCGCCGGCTGGGCGCCGAGGTCACGGTGGTCGAGTTCCTGGACCGGATCACGCCGGGCATGGACGCCGAGGTCGCCACCGCCTTTCAGCGCACCCTGACCAAACAGGGCATGACGTTCAAACTGGGCGCCAAGGTCACGGCCGCAAAGTCGGTCAAGGACGGGGTGGAACTGACGGTCGAACCGTCGGCCGGCGGTGCGGCGGAAACGATCAAGGGCGACGTGGTCCTGGTCGCCATCGGCCGCCGTCCTTACACGGACGGCCTGGGCCTGGAGAGCGTCGGCGTGACGCCGGGCAAGCGCGGCTTCATCGACCATGACAACTTCAAGGTGGCGGGCCAGGTCAACGAGGGCGGCGTCTGGGTGATCGGCGACGTGACCCACGGCCCGATGCTGGCGCACAAGGCGGAAGAGGACGCTGTCGCCGTGATCGAAACCATCGCCGGCAAATACGGCCACGTGAATTACGCCCTGGTGCCCAGCGTGGTCTACACCTTCCCCGAAGTGGCCTGGGTCGGTCAGACCGAGGATCAGCTCAAGGCCGCGGGCGTCGCCTACAAGAAGGGCAAGTTCCCGTTCGCCGCCAACAGCCGCGCCAAGATCAACCACGAGACCGACGGCTTCGTGAAGGTGCTGGCCGACGCCGCGACCGACAAGGTGCTGGGCGTCCACATCATGGGCCCGCAGGCCGGGGAGATGATTCATGAAGCCGCCATCACCATGAGCTTCGGCGGCGCGTCGGAAGACATCGCCCGCACCTGCCACGCCCACCCGACCCGTTCGGAAGCCGTGCGCCAGGCTGCCATGGATGTCGAAGGCTGGATGATGCAGGCCTGATCCGGCGCCGCGCCGAAAGGCGCGGGGCTTCAGGTCAAGAAAAAGGCCCGGTCGCTTCGCAGCGGCCGGGCCTTTTGTCTTTCAGTGGTGCGTCAGGCGGCCCAGGCGTTCTCGCGGTCGTGGGTTTGGCGGCCGGCCTCGATGCGGAAGCGCGACACCAGTTCTGCCAGGGTCTCGGCCTCGTGGCTGAGGGCCTGGTTGGCGGCGGTGGTCTGTTCGACCATCGCAGCATTTTGTTGAGTGGTCTGGTCCATCTGGTTCACCGCGACATTGACCTCGGCCAGGCCCACCGCCTGTTCGCGGGCGGAGGCGGCGATCTCGGCGGCCAGCAGATTGATCTCCGCCACCTGGCCGATCAGGGCGGTCAGGGCGCCGCCGGTCTGGGCCACCAGGCGGGCGCCGTCGCCGACGCTGGCGCTGGAGGCGGCGATCAGGCCCTTGATCTCGCGCGCGGCGTCGGCCGAACGCTGGGCCAGGGCGCGGACCTCGGAGGCGACGACGGCGAAACCGCGACCGGCCTCGCCCGCACGGGCCGCCTCGACCCCGGCGTTCAGGGCCAGGAGGTTGGTCTGGAAGGCGATCTCGTCGATGACGCCGATGATCTCGCCGATACGGCCCGAGGTGCTCTCGATCTGGCCCATGGCCGCGGTGGTGTCGGCGATGATCCGCTCGCGCTCCTCGGCGCCGCTGCGGGCCTTGGCGGTGATGCCGGCGGCGGACTGGGCGCCCTCGGCGGTCTTCTTCACCGTGACGGTGATCTGATCCAGGGCGGCGGCGGTCTCTTCCAGGGCGGCGGCCTGCTGCTCGGTGCGGCGCGACAGGTCGTTGGTGGCGGTGGTGACCTCGGCCGTGCCGGCGCGCATGGCCCCGACCAGTTCGATGATCTCGCCCATGGTCGCCGTCAGGGTGTCGGCGGCGGCGTTGTAGTCGTCCTTCAGCTTACGGCTGCGCTCGGCGAAGGTGGTGGTGATGCGGTAGGTCAGGTCGCCGCGCGCGAGGGCGGCCAGGCCGTCGCCCAGGGCCTCCACCACGACGGCGTCCTCGGCGGCCAGGCGTTCGCGATCCGCCTCGCTGGCGACACGGGTGGCGCGGGCGGTCTCGCGCATGGTTTCGGCCTCGGTCTCTGTTTCCTTCTGGCGCACGGCGGCGTCGCGGAAGGCGATGACGGCGCGCGAGATCTGGCCGATGTCGTCGCCGCGCGCGACCCAGGGGGCGTCGAAGTCGGTGCGGCCCTGACGCAGGGATTCCATCCGGTCGCACAGGCCCTTCAGCGGCGAGAACATCCGGCGCGACACATAGAGGCAGGCGCCCACGGTCAGCAGGGCCACGACCAGGCCGCAGGCGAACAGGGCGATCATCACATGGTTCACCGAGGCCATGAAGTCGGCCTTGGGAATGCCGACATACAGGACGCCGATCGTCTCGCCGGCCGCCGTCTTGATCGGGTCGTAGGCGACGAAATAGGGTTTGCCGAGGATGTCGGCCTGGCCGCGATACGCTTTGCCGTCCTTGAGCACGGCGTCGAAGACCGGGCCGGGTTTCAGCCGGGTGCCGACCGCGCGCGCGCCGTCGTCCTTGACCACATTGGTCGTGACGCGAAGGTCGCCCATGAAGACCGTCGCGGTGCCGCCGACCAGGGTCTTCACCCGATCAACAGGGGCGGTGAAATCGTTCATCGGGGTCGAGCCGACGTAGAGCTTGCCATCGCGCGCGGTGAAGCCGTCGCCATAGTCGGCCAGCACGTCCCAGGCGACCCGCATATTGGTTTCCTGACGCTCGGCCGCTCTGGCCTCGGCGTCGCGGGTCAACAGGACGGCGGCGACCGCCATCACGGCCAGGGTCAGGGCGCCGAGGGCGGCGATAACCATCAAGGCCGTCTTGGCCGACAGGGAAAGGGCGCTGAGCTTCATCGTCTGGTCCGAGTAGAAAGGCCGGTGGAGGGGCCGAGCTTCTGACTTGCCGGAACGAGGTTAAAATTCTCACCCTATAAGGGTTGATGCGTAGTCGGCTCAGGCCAGACCCTTCAGGCGATACAAGGCTTCCAGCGCTTCGCGGGGGCTGAGGGCGTCGGGATCGACGTCCTGCATGGCCTTCTCCAGAGGCGAAGGGCCGCGCATCGGCTCCGGCTCGGCGACGGCGAACAGGGGCAGGTCGTCCAGGCGGGCGGCGGCGGCCTTTTCACCTTCCAGCCGGTTCAACACCGAGCGGGCGCGCGCGACGACGGAGGCGGGGACGCCGGCCAGTTTGGCGACCTGGACGCCATACGAACGGTCGGCCGCGCCGGGCGCAGCCTCGTGCAGGAAGACCAGTTCGCCGTTCCACTCGCGCGCGACCATGGACAGGTTGCAGACGTGGTCCAGCCGCGTCTCCAGCTGAGCCAGCTCGTGATAATGGGTGGCGAACAGGGTGCGGGCGCGATTGGTCTCGTGCAGAGCCTCGGCCGTGGCCCAGGCGATGGCCAGGCCGTCGTAGGTGGCGGTGCCGCGCCCGATCTCGTCCAGAACGACGAAGCTTTTGTGCGTCGCCTGGGTTAGGATGGCGGCGGTCTCGACCATCTCCATCATGAAGGTGGAGCGGCCGCGCGCCAGGTCGTCGCCGGCGCCGACGCGACTGAACAGCCGATCCACGACGCCCAGCCGCATCGACCGGGCGGGCACGAAGGCGCCGGCCTGGGCCAGGATCACCAGAAGCGCGTTCTGGCGCAGGAAGGTCGATTTACCCGCCATGTTCGGGCCGGTGACGATGGCGAGGCGCGATCCGTCCTGTCCCGATCCGTCCAGCCGGGCGTTGTTGGGTGTGTAGGGCGATCCTTGCGCCTTGACCGCCGCCTCGACGACGGGGTGGCGGCCGGCCTCGACGCAGAATGTCAGTGTGTCGTCCACCACGGGCCGGGTCGCGCCGACCTCCTGCGCCCATTCGGACAGGGCGGCGTGGGCGTCCAGTTCGGCTAAAGCCTCTGCCACCGCCTGCAGCGGCTGGGCCAGGCGGGCGGCCTCGCGGCGCCAGCCCTCGAAGGTCTCGCCTTCTATGGCCAGGGCGCGGTGACCGGCCTGGCTGATCCTGGCGTCCAGTTCCGACAGTTCGACGGTGGTGAAGCGCACCTGATTGGCCAGGGTCTGGCGGTGGATGAAAGGGCTGTCGGGACCGGCGCGGAACAAGGGTTCCGCCGCCTTGGCCGAGGTTTCCAGGAAATAGCCGAGGACGGCGTTGTGCTTGACCTTGAAGGGCACGCCGGATTCGGCGACGGCGCGCGCTTCCAGATCGGCGACGACGCGGCGGCTGTCGTCGCGCAGGGTGCGGGCGGCGTCCAGTTCGGGGCGATAGTCGGGGCGCACATAGCCGCCGTCGCGCGCCAGGTGCGAGGGCTCGTCCACGAGGCCGTCGATCAGATCGGCCTTCAGCCGCGACACGTCGGCAGACAGGGTCAGCCGGTCGAGCGCCGAGGCGATGCGACGCGGCTGGCCGGTCAGGGGATCGAGCTGGCCCCCCGACTGGCCGACAAACAGGCCGGCGACGCCCTCCGCGATCGACAGGCCGATGCGCACGGCCGCCAGGTCGCGCGGGCCGCCCCGACCCAGGGCCAGCCGCCCGACGGCGCGGGCGATGTCCGACGACGCCTTCAGCGCCTCGCGCAGGTCGCGCCTGAGCTCGCGCCGCTCCAGCAGCCATTCGACGGCGTCGAGCTGTTCGTTGATCGCGAGCGGATCGCGCAGGGGGCGGGATATCCGTTCGGCCAGGGCGCGGGCGCCGCCCGAGGTGACGGTGCGATCGATGCAGGCGAGCAGCGAGCCCTCGCGCTCGCCGCGCTGTGTGCGGTCGATCTCCAGACTGGTTCGCGTCGCCGGGTCGATGGCGAGAAAGCCGCTCTCGCCCAGACGGCGCGGCGGGGCCAGGGCGGGGACCTTGCCGGCCTGGGTCGTCTCCAGATAAGCGGCGATCAGGCCGAGCGCGGAGATCTCCGCCTCCTCGAAGGCGCCGAAACCGTCCAGCGCGGAGACGCCGTAAAGCCGTTCGACCCGCACGCGTGCGGCCTGCGGCTCGGCGATGGCGCTGGCCAGCGCCTGGACCACGCCGCCCGAACCGTCCAGCGCGTCGCGCGTCGCCTCGTCCGAATACATCCGGTCGGTGACCAGGACCTCCGACGGGCGGAACGCGGCGAGGGCCGCGCCCAGGTCCTCTAGCGAACAGGCGACGGAATCCACAGCGCCGGACGACAGTTCGACCACGGCGACCGCCGCCCGACCTTTGCGCACCGCGACCGCCGCCAGGCGATTGGCGCCGCGCGCGTCCAGCAGGCTGTCCTCGGTCAGGGTGCCGGGCGTCACCACCCGGACTACGCCGCGATGGACCACGGCCTTGCCGCCGCGCTTTTTGGCCTCGGCGGGGTCTTCCAGCTGTTCGCAGATGGCGACCTTATGGCCCTTGCGGATCAGGCGGGCGAGGTAGCCCTCCATCGAATTGACCGGCACCCCGGCCATGGGGATGTCCTCGCCCTGGTGCTTGCCTCGCTTGGTTAGGGCGATGCCCAGGGCGGCGGCCGCGACCTCGGCGTCCTTGAAGAACAGCTCGTAGAAGTCGCCCATGCGGAAGAAGAGGATGGCGTCCGGCTGACCCGCCTTGGCCGTCAGATATTGCGCCATGAACGGCGTGGCACCCTCCAGCGAAGCGGCGATTTCGGGCGGGTGGGTGACGGGCGCGTTCATGTGGCGACAGGGTGACGGATCGCGCCCGGCGGCTCAAGGCCGTTGAACGGCCCTTGCACAGGCTTGTCGCCCCTGCGATAGGCCGCGCCAGGCGGTTTAGGGAACACGGTGAGACACCGTGGCTGTGCCCGCAACTGTAGGCGGCGAGAGCGTCGTCCGTCCGGGGTCTGATCACCTCGGCGCCACTGGGAAACTGGGAAGGCGAGGACGGCGTTTTTTGACCCGCAAGCCAGGAAACCTGGCCGCCAACGTCGCTCGTCGCTGTCCGGGACCAGGCAGAGGCGCGGGACTATCTCGTCGCAGCGACCCGACCTTGCGCCGTCCAGACCCTCGGTCTGGCGGGTCGGCTCGCTTTGAACGGTCTCTCGCGCGCATTCGCGGGACCGGAAACGGGGATCTCGCTCAATGAAGCGTTCCATTCTTCTCTCGACGGCCGCGATCGCGGCCGCCTTCGCCGCACCCGCATTTGCTGACGACACGACCCAGCTTGACGAAGTCGTCGTCACCGCCACCCGCATCCCGGCCATTGTCGCCGACACGCCCGGCGCCCGCGTCATCGACGGCGCGACCATCGAAAAGCGCGGCGCGATCTTCGCCGCCGACATCCTGGCCGACGTGCCGGGCCTGTCGGTCACCCGCTCGGGCGCTTTCGGCGGCGTGGCTCAGGTGCGTATGCGCGGCGCGACGCCCGGCAAGACCCTGGTCCTGGTGGACGGGGCGCCGGTCAACGATGCGGCCGAGCCCAACGGCGCCTATGACTTCTCCAGTTTCGAGCTGGCCGACATCGAGCGCATCGAAGTGCTCAGCGGCCCGCAGTCGTCGCTGTGGGGCTCCGACGCCATCGGCGGCGTGATTTCCTTCACGACCAAGGAGATCGACGGCCTGCGCGCCGAAGCCGAAGCCGGAAGCTTCGACACGGTGCGTGGCCGTGTGTCGGCCGGCGTCGCCAACGAGACCTACGCCTTCAGCGCCTATGTTTCGCGCTTCGACACCGACGGCATCTCCGCCGCCGATGAGGCCGACGGCAATCCCGAGGCCGACGGCTTCCGCAGCACGACCCTGGGCGCCAAGGGCCGTTACGCCTTCTCGGACCTGGTCAAGGTCGATGGCTCGGTGCGCTGGAATAAAAGCAAGGCCGACCTGGACGGTTTCCCGGCGCCGAACTTCTCGCTGGCCGACACCGACGACACGCAGGAAAGCGAGCAGTGGTCGGGCTTTGGCCGGGTGACCGCCAAGGCGTTCGGCCTGAACCATCAGTTCAGCGTCTCGGCGTCGGACATCGACCGCAGCTCGGTCAGCGGCGGCTTCGGCTCGACCTTTACCGGCGACCGCCAGGCCTATCGCTGGCAGGCCAACGGCGCGACGCAGGACATCGACTATGCGTTCGGCGTCGAACGCAACGAGGCGTCGGCGGCTCTGTCGTCGGGCCTGTCGCGCGACCTGTCGATCACCTCGGTGTTCGGCGTGGCCCAGTATGATGTCGGGGCGCTGAACCTGACCGGCGGCCTGCGTTACGATGACACCGACGATTTCGGCTCCAAGACGACGGGCCGGGTTTCGGCCGCCTATGATCTGGCCGGTGGTTTCATCCTGTCGGGCGCATACGGCACCGGCTTCAAGTCGCCGACCGTCAGCCAGGCGGTGTGCGACTTCTGCTTCGCACCGCTGCCCTATCCCGAACTGAAGCCGGAAACGGCCGACAGCGTCGAGATCGCCCTGGGCTGGGCCTCGGCCGACGGCCGGTTCGATGGCCGCGCGACCCTGTATCGCCTGAACGTCGAGGACCAGATCACCTATACGGCCGGCCGTTACATCAACGTCGCCAAGACCCGTTCGGACGGGTTCGAGCTGGAAGGCCGCGCCCTGCTTGGCGCCGGTTTCGACCTGACGCTGGCCTATGCCTGGACCGACGCCGAGGACCGTACGACGGGCGCTCGCCTGTTGCGCGTGCCGGAACACGCCGGTTCGGCGACCCTGGGCTGGACCGGCGACCGGGTCTCGGGCGCGCTGACGGTGCGGGCCGAGGGCGACCAGGACGACAGCGGCGGCTTCTCGACTGTGGCCCGCGAGGGCTTCGTCACGGCCAACTTGAACGCAGCCTATGAACTGACCGACCAGGTCACCCTGACGGCCCGGATCGAGAACCTGGCCGACGAACACTATCAGCAGGTGTTCGGTTACGGAGAGCCGGGACGTTCCGGCTATGTCGGGATCAGGCTGCGCTACTGATCCGGGCGCGGGCGCCGGCGGTGAAGGCCGCCGGCGCTTCGAGCGCCAGAGACGCCCAGTCCAGGTTCGGACAGGGGGCGTGGGCGGCGGCCAGGATGGCGCGCAGTTCGGCGGCGGAAGCGACGCTGGCCACCACCTTGTCCACGCCTTTCAGCGCCAGGGCGTAGCCCAGGGCCGCCTGCATCGGGTCACAACGTTGTTCGGCCAGACGACGGCGCGTGCGCGAAAGGGCCTGGGCGTGGCTGGCCAGTTCGACCGGCAGATCGTCGCCGCCCGCGAACAGCAGGCCGCCGGCGAAGACCGAAGACAGATGAACGGATGCACCCGTATCGGCGATGGCTTCCAGCACGCCGTCCTGGGCGGCGCGTTGGTCCAGCAGGCTGCACGGCACCTGAACCACATCGGCTTCGAGACGGCGCGCCAGCAGGGCGGGACCGTCCTCCAGCGTGGCGCAGAAACCGATGCGGCGATAAAGACCGCGATCCTTGAGGCTGCGGGCGCGATCCCACAGGGCGCGACCCTCGGCGCCGGCCAAGTCAGCGGCGTTGGAAATCAGCAGCACGTCGCCGCGCGGCAGACCCATACGTTCCAATGAGCGGCGGGCGCGGGCCTCGACCCGGTCCACACCTTCGCTGATCGGCACGGTCCGCACCGTCACCTGGAAGGGCGACGGGAAGGGCCAGGCCTGACCCAGCAGGCGCTCGCCGTCGCCCTCGGGGCGGGTGGCGATCAGTTTGACGCCGGCGTCGGCCCCCGTTTGCAGCAGAAAACGCATGGCCTCTTCGCGGGCGCCGGACGGCGCGCTCATGAAGGCGCCGGGCGCGCGTTCGGGCTCTGTCACCACGGCGAGGGCCAGGCGATGGATGGGCGACGACGCCGAAGGTGTGGCGGGGGAATACGACACGCCCGCAATATGAGCCGCAATGCTTAAGGGACGCTGAGCGAGACCTTAAGCGAACCCTACTTATCCACCGCTGATATGCGCAATCAGGCGAAAATCAGGCATCCGCGTCGGGCTGACGATCCGGGTGGGCCGAGACGAAGGCGGGGTGCGCCTCGGCGGTCGCCTCGATGGCCAGAAGGCGGGGCCAAGGCGACAGGTCCATGTTGAACCGCCGTGCCGAATAAAGCTGTGGAATCAAATAGCAATCGGCCAGCGTCGGCGCATCGCCGAAGCACCAGGCGCCGCCGTGGCGGGCGATCAAAGCCTCCAGCGCGTCGAACCCCGGCGCGATCCACCCGGCGGCCCAGGCGTCCACGGTCGCCTGATCGGCGTCGAAATTCGACCGCAAGGCCTTCAGCACCCGCAGGTTGTTCAGCGGGTGAATGTCGCAGCCGATCAGGGCGGCCATGGCGCGCACGGCCGCGCGGTCATTTGCGCCTGTGGGCAACAGGGAGGGCTCGGGGTGGGTTTCCTCCAGCCATTCCAGGATGGCCGGGCTCTGGGTGACGATCAGGTCGCCGTCTTGCAGAGCGGGGACCATGCCCTGCGGGTTCAGCGCCAGATAGTCGGCCGTCTTCTGCTCGCCCTTGCGCAGGTCGTGGGCGGAGAGGTCGTACCCCAGCCCTTTCAGATACAGGGCGATGCGGACGCGGTAGCTGGCGCCCGAACGCCAATAGCCGTGCAGGATCATGGCTGGATCTCGAAGCTGAGCGTCTCCAGACCCTCGACGGTCACGACCACACGGTCGCCGGGGCTTACCGGACCGACGCCGGAAGGCGTGCCGGTGAAGATCAGGTCGCCGGGCTGAAGCGACCACAGAGCCTGCGCCGCCTCGACGATGCGGTCGGGGTTCAGGATCATGTCGTCCAGCGCGCCCGCCTGCTTGACCTCGCCGTTGACGCTGAGGCCGATGGCGCCGGCGGGATGGGGCAGGGCGCCCAAGGTTATGGGGCCGCACGGCGCGGACTGGTCGAACCCCTTGGCGGCGTCCCACGGCCGGCCGGCGGTCTTGGCCTCGGCCTGGAGATCGCGGCGAGTCAGGTCGCAGCCGACGGCCCAGCCGATGATGGCGACCCCGCCTTTACCGTCCGGCCCGATAGCCGCGACCAGTTCGGCTTCGTAATGCAGGTTCGCCGTCGCCGACGGATAGGCGGGGTTCGCCCCGTCCGACACTACGGCGTCGCCGGGCTTGGCGAAGAAGAAGGGCGTCTGCTTGTCGGGGTCCGACCCCATCTCGCGCGCATGGGCGGCGTAGTTCTGGCCCACGCACAGGATGCGACGGACGGGAAACCGCTGGTCCGATCCGACGATCGGCAGCGAAGGGGCGGGACGGGGCGGGAACAGCCATTGGGTCATGCGACCGTTCTAGTGCGGCGAAAAGCCCGTGGCGAGGGCGCAGGCGGGCGCCCATCTGTTGGAACCTCGTTCGGAGTGTGGCGTTGCCAGACGGGGTTCTCTATTCTACCGCCAAGCTTTCAACGGAGCGCGCATCATGGCCACCACCAAGGCCCGAGAAGACATCAAGGCCGACCTGAAGACCCTCAAGGAGGATCTGAAGACCGGCGCCCGCGAGGAAACTCAGCGCCTGCGCGAGAAGGCCGCCGAGGCCGAAGCCAAGCTGCGCGCCAAGAGCGACGAAGTCCGCGACCAGGCTCGCGGCTACTACGACGAAGCCCGCGTAAAGGGCCGCGAATATTACGACGACGCCGCCGAACGCTTCGACGAGGCGCAACGCTATGTCGTCGAGCGCGTGCAGGAGCGTCCGCTTCAGTCCACCGCGGTGGCTCTGGGCGTTGGTGTCATCCTGGGCATGCTACTGGCCGGCCGTCGCCGCTGATGTTCAAGGGCATCGTCAAAAAGCTGGTGGCGACGGCCGTCGTCGCCGCCAGCGTGTTTCTGGCCGTCGTCTTTCTTGGCGTATCCATCTTCTATGCGCTCAGCCTCAAGCTGACGCCGTTGGGCGCCGCGGCCGTGACCTTCGGCCTGTTCGCCCTGGTCGCCCTGATTGTCGCCGTCGTCTTCCTGAAGGGCGACAAGCACGACGAGGACGACGAAGAGGAAGAGCCGGAAGGCTTGCTGGGCAAGGTGATCCATATCGTGCGCGAGCGGCCCATCGTTGGCGCCGTGGGCGGTCTGGGTGCGGCCTTCCTCCTGCTGCGCAATCCGGCTCTGGCGGCCATCGTCGCCAGCATGGTCGCGGACCGCAAGATGGACCAGGGCGGCTACAAGAGCCGTCGCCGTCGATAAGGCGCCCGAACGAGGGAACGGCCAAGCCGCCACGACGTTGATGCAACGGACCGACGAACGGCTCTAGGGTCGCCGACGGCAACATCAACTCAGGAGAGCTAAACCCATGATGCGTTGGGCAATTATCTTCCTGGTCGTGGCCTTGGTCGCGGCCGTTCTCGGCTTCGGCGGCATTGCGAACTTCTCGTTCGAAATCGCCAAATTCGTCGCCGTTGTCGCCATCATCCTGTTCGTCATCGCCCTCGTGGCCGGCGGACTTCGCGGACGCGGCGGCGCCCCCCGACTATAACGGGCGAGACAATCAGATTGAGGGGCGGGACTTCGGTTCCGCCCCTTTTTCTATGCACCAAGGCGATGTCGAGAAAGAACTTTACAACACAAAGTTTGTGGACGATGCTTCCGCCATCGGATTTGAGGAGGAGAGACCCATGACCCGCGAGACCCAGGCCATTCAGGACGACATCGCCTATATGCGCAGCCTCGCGCACGAGGGCCGCCATGCGCCGCTGCTGGCGGGACCGATCCTGGTTACGGCCGCCATCGTTTTCGGCGCCGCCAACATTGGCCAGTGGGCCATTCAGGCGGGAATAATCCAGGTCAATCCATGGGTGCAGCTGTGGCTCTGGATCGCCTCTGGCGTCGTCTTCGCCATCGGGTTGACGGTGTTGATCGGACGCATGAAGGGCAAGCCGGGTATCAACTCGGCTGGCAACAAGGCGGTCAGCGCGGCTTGGTCCGGCGTTGGCTATGGCATCTTCGTCACCTGGCTGGCGCTGATGGCTCTATCGTTCAAGACCGGGAATTGGTCGTGGATGGCGGTGATGCCCACGACCGTGCTGGTCGCCTATGGCTCGGCTTGGATGATCGGTGCGGCGATGACGAAGACGCGCTGGATGTCGTTCACGGCCCTGGCGGCCTATGCCGGCGCGGTCGCGGTGGCCTGGTTCATCGAAAGCCCGGCGATCTATCTGGTGTTCACGGCCGTCCTGATGGCCGTCGCCCTGGTTCCAGGGGTCATCCTGATGCGCCAGGAACCGTCGGAGGTGGTCTGAACATGGCCGATGATTTCGACATCAGCCGGATCGACGATGTCATCCATGGGCGCATTCGGCTGGGGATCATGGCCTATCTGTCGGGCGCGGGGACGGCTGATTTCACCAGCCTGAAAGCCCGATTGCAGACCACGGACGGCAATCTGTCGGTCCATCTGCGCAAGCTGGAAGAGGCGGGTTTCGTCGCCGTGACCAAGAGTTTCAAGGGCCGAAAGCCCCTGACCGAGGCCAGCCTGACCGACCAGGGGCGCGACGCCTTCGTCGCCTATCTCGACGCGATGGCGGGCCTGCTGCCAGATCGGTGAAATCAAGCTAGAAGCGCGGGCATGACCACCCGTCTTCACGCCTTCGAGGCCATCGACAACTTCCGTGACTATGGCGACTACGCCACGACGGCCGGGCGGCGCGTGCAGCCCGGCCGTCTGTTGCGCTCCGCCCACCATGCGCGGGCCAGCGATGCGGATCTGGAGCGGCTGCGGCGGCTGGACATCGGGGCCGTGGTCGATCTGCGTCGCCCCGGCGAGCGGCGCGATCAGCCGTCGCGTCGGCCGGAGGGTTTCACCGGCCTGGTGATCGAAGGCGGCGTCGACGACGGGGCCGAGGCGCCGCATATCGCCTTCCTGAAGACTGCGGATTTGACGCCGGATTCGGGGCGTCGGTTCATGGAAGCCACCTATCGGACCCTGCCGTTCGATTCGTCGCATCAGGATGTCTTCGCCCGCTATTTCCAAGCTCTGGCCGATCAGGACCGGGCGGTGGTGATCCATTGCGCGGCGGGCAAGGATCGGACGGGTTTCCTCGCCGCCCTGACCCATAACCTGTTGGGCGTGTCCCGCGACGACATGATCGAGGACTATCTGCTGACCAATACGGCGGTCGATCTGGCCGGACGCGCGCCCGGCATCGCCAGGCAGTTGCACAAGATGACGGGGCGTATCGCGTCCGACGACGCCGTCGTCGCCTTCCTGGGCGTCGAGGCCGCCTATCTGGAGGCCGCGTTCGCCGAGGTCGAGGCGCGGCATGGGTCGGTTGACGCCTATCTGAGCGACGCCCTGGGCGTCGATGCGGCCCGGCGCGACCGGATCGTGGAGCAGCTGTCGGCGTGAGCGAGGTTTTCAACCACGTCGTGGTGCGCGATGCGCCGTGGACGCAGCCGGTCGCGGTCGCGGCGGGACTGGGCGGCGGTGACGGCGCGCTGGCCCTGTTGTCGGACGGCGGGCCGGGCGGGCGCTGGTCCCACGTCGCCACGGCGCCGGATCGCGTCCTGGTCGGTCCTGTGGATGACGGAGCGCCGTTTCAGGCGCTGAGAGATCCGGCGTTCGGCGCGGGCGTGGTGGGGCTGGCGGCCTATGACGCCGGCGCGCGCCCGGCGACCGGGCGGCGGGAGACGACCTGGCCGGACCTGATGCTGGCCCGCTATCCGGCCCTGCTGACCTTCGACCACCATAGACTGTCGGTGCAAGCCGTCGGGCGAGGAACGACGGTCGAGGCGGCAGGGGCGGCGGCGGATCTGGCGATGAGTTGGCTGGCTGAGGCTCGCGTGGTCGCGCCGCCGTCTGCGCCGGCCGAAACCTTCGACGCCGAAGCGCCGGCCGAGGCCTATCGCGCCGCCGTATCGGACGTGGTTCAGCGGATCGCGGCGGGCGAGCTGTTCCAGGCCAATATCGCGCGGGCCTGGGCCGGCGCGTTGAAGGCGGACGCCGATCCTTTCGACGTCTTTTTGCATCTGCAACAGGATCGGGCCTCGGCGTTCGGGGCCTATTGGCGGATCGGGGAGCGGGCGCTGGTGTCCAACTCGCCCGAGCTGTTCATCGCCTTCGACGCCGCCAGCCGCCGCATCGAGGCGCGCCCGATCAAGGGCACTCGCCCGCGCGCCGTCGATCCGGCTCAAGACAAAGCCTTGGCGGATGAGTTGCAGGCCAGCGCCAAGGACCGCGCCGAGAACCTGATGATCGTCGACCTGATGCGCAACGACCTGGCGCGGGTGTCACAGCCGGGATCCGTGCGCGTCGAGACCCTGTTCGAGATCGAGCGCCATCCAACCGTGCATCACCTCGTCTCGACGGTGACCGCACGGGCAGCGGCCGGCGTCGGCCCCGCCGACCTGCTGGAGGCGACCTTCCCGCCGGGTTCGATCACCGGCGCGCCCAAGCATCAGGCCATGAAGGTGATCGCGACGCATGAGCCGCCGCGCGGCCCGTGGTGCGGATCGCTGTTCCTGATCGGGGAGAGCGGCGCCCTGACGGCCTCGGTCCTGATCCGAACGGCCGGTTTCGAACGATCGGACGGCGTCTGGCGCTTCCGAACCCTGGCCGGCGCCGGCATCGTCGCCGACAGCGATCCGGCTGCCGAGGAAGCTGAGACCGACGTCAAGATTTCAGCGATGCGCGACGCCTTGATCGGGCCTTAGGTCAGCAGGTCTTGCAGGCGATGACGTCGGCCGTGCGGGGACGCAGATAGGCCATCCGCTTGAACTGGGTGACATAGGGGGCGACACGATCGAACGGCGACCTGTAGTCGTAGTTCGCCTCGGCCACGATGACGGATTCGCCGTTGGCCAGCATGTCGGCGGGAATATTGGCGTCGGCAACGGTCAGTTTCGCGGCGATGCCCTTTCCGACGCTCCAGTCGATCCGATAGGTTGTTTCATTGACCCGAGTGACGCTTGAGACCCGCTGGGTCAGGCCGCTCGCAGCAAACGGCTTCATGGTCAGATCGCCGAAAGCGAGCAGATCCTGGACCTCTGTCTTGGTGACGGAATCGGATTGGGACACCAGGTCCGCCGTCATCGCGGCGACATGGCCCGTGCGTTTCAGCGCCATATAGCCCTGACAGAATTCGACCATGCCGAAATAGAATATGATCAGGATCGGAGCGAGGAAGGCGAACTCCACCGCCGCCAGCCCGCGCGTGTCGCGCGCCAGGGCCCTGAAGCATGAGATCAGGCCGGACCTACGCATTCCATGGCTCGTTTCGGAAGGCGGTCGTGGAGCGCAGTATGATCTTGCCGATCCCGAGCGGCGAGGTGGCCTGGCTCAGCATCGGGGTGGCGAGCGGGTGCACATACCAGACGCTGACCAGAATGAGGTCGCCGGGCTTGCCGCCGTCGTAGATGGTTTTTTTCTCGTCCATCGCGCCGTTGGTGATCGGATCGGGAGGATTGGGCTCGGTGAATTTGGGGATCACGCGGACATCCACGGTCGCGCGATTGGCGCAGTCGCTCTCGAACAGCATCATGCGGCTGCAGAATTCGGTCTTGAAGCGGGCGGCGGTGAACTTCTGCTGATCGGCCTGGCCGGTCCGGACCAGGCGGCCGGCTTCCGTGGTCGCCGTCTCCATCACGGAATCCAGAACGAAGACGATGCCCAGTTCCAGGATCGAGAAGATCATCAGGAAGAAAGGAAGGGCGACCATGGCGAACTCGACGGCCGCCGCGCCTTCACGCGTTCTTCTGCGCCGCGAACGACGCTGACGGGCGGCCGATGGGTCCGGGGCGCTCATGTCCGGGATCAGGGGGCGGTCGGCGCGCTGGTCGGCGCGACGCGGACGCTGGGGGCGCAGGAGGAACCGCAGGCCATTTCCGTCGCCTGGGCGCCGCGCCAGACGCGGACCGAGCCGGTCGAGCCGCCCGACACGACGATCTCGCGCTGGAACAGGGTGCGGCCGACGCCGTCGACCACGGCGACCTCGGTGACGCCATAGCCCTTGCCGACGATGAACAGGGTGTTGGCGTCGACCATCGATACGTCCGCGATCTGCGGATTGCCGACGATGACCGAGGCGGCCGCGCCGCGCAGCTGGACCCGGGTCGAGCGATCGATCTCGACGTTGAGCGGGCCGTTCTGGGCGTGGGCGACAATGGGAGACGCGACGAGGGCGAAGGCGAGGACTTGCGCCAGGACGGGGGCGGAGATGCGAGACATCGGCGGCTCTGAATGACGGCGCGTGCGGACGCGGACGCACGCATGATGCAGCCGTGATCCTCAATAAAGCCTGAAGCGACGCCATGAGAATTTTCTTTGGTAAATCCGCGCGTAACCAAACCTCGTGACTCAGATTTAACGGGGGTCTGGCATTTTGATCCTGCGTTTGGGGGTCAAGCGGGCTACCGGCTCCCCCCGCCAAGTTGCTCGCTAGACCATTTGAAAAAGGAACTACCCATGACCAAGTTCATCTCGCGCTTCGCCAAAGACGAATCGGGCGCTACCGCCATCGAATACGGCCTGATCGCCGCTCTGATCGCCGTCGCCCTGATTACGGTTCTCGGCACGATGAGCACCAGCCTGAAGGCGACCTTCACGAAGGTTGCGGGCTCGCTCGACACCGCCAACAAGTAAGACCTGCAAAAGTCTTGAGGGAAGGGCCGGGGCGCAAGCTCCGGCCCTTTTCACGTGTCGGAAACCCAAACTTAAGCCCTGCCGGAGAAGAGTGCCGCCATGGATATTCTGCTGCTCATCGTGCTCGGCGTCTTTCCGGCCCTCGTGATCGTCGGCGGTCTGCACGACCTGATCACGATGAAAATCCCCAACTGGATCTCGCTGGCTCTGGTCGGCGCCTTCTTTCCCGTCGCCCTGCTGATCGGCGCCGCGCCGATGGATATCGCCATTCACGTCGGGATCGGCGTGGCTGCGCTTGTGGTCGGAATGGGAATGTTCGCGGCCGGATGGGTCGGCGGCGGCGACGCCAAGCTGCTGGCGTCCAGCTGTCTATGGATGGGATTGAGCGGCGTCGCGCCCTTCCTGCTGTGGACCGGCATCGCTGGCGGCGTCTTCTGCCTGTTCCTGATGACCGCCCGCCAGTATTTCCCGATGGTAGCACCGTCGGTGTCGCAAGGGTGGGTCGTCAATCTGATGCAGCCCAAGGGCGACATCCCCTATGGCGTCGCCATCGCCGCCGGCGCCCTGTTGGCTCTGCCGGAAAGCGGCTTGATGCTGACCTTCGCCTCGGGTCGCTGAGGCTACACGGACCAGCGTTCGCGCCGCTTAGGAAGCGTTAACCCGTAAGGGTCATGATCGTTAACGGTAGGGCTCGGGAACTGAATCCGAACACAGCGCCTGCTGGAGACATTCTGGATGAAGCCCGCCCGCATCGTCGTCATCTGCATCGCCGCCGTCTCGGCCATCGGCCTGGCCCTGGTGGTCAGGGCCATGGGATCCTCCTCGAACGAACCCGCCGCGCCCGCAGCCGCCGCCCCGGTCGAGGTCCGCCCGATGGCCAAGGTGCTGGTCGCCGCCAAGGATCTGGAGCCGGGCAAGCGTCTGGTCGAAGGCGATCTGGCCTGGAAAGACTGGCCGGCGGACGAGGTCAATCCGGTCTTCATCACCGACGGCTCCACGCCTGTTCCCGCAAAGCCCGTCGCCGAGAACGCGGCCGAGAAGGCCTCCGGCGCGGTCGAGCGTGTGGCCCATGCAGCAAACGAACTGGCCGGACCCGGCGCCAAATCCGACTATATCGGTTCGGTCGTGCGCGAACCCATTCTCGCCGGTGAGCCGATCGTGGCGCGCAAGATCGTGCGCGCCGGCGACAGCGGCTATCTGGCCGCCTATCTCGAACCGGGGATGCGCGCGATGGCGATCGCCGTCACCGTGGAATCCGCCGCCGGCGGTTTCATCCTGCCGGGCGACAGAGTGGACGTGGTCCTGACCGCAGAAACCAACCGCAACGGCGCGGTCGAAGGCGCCTCCAAGTCCAAGTTCATTTCCGGCACCGTGTTGCAGAACATCAAGGTTCTTGCCATCGACCAATCGACGCGCGCCGGCGACGACGAACAGGCCGTGGTCGGCGCGACCGCCACCCTGGAAGTCCGTCCGCAGGACGCCGAAATGCTGGCCCAGGCCAAGGCCGAGGGCGAGCTGTCGCTGTCGCTGCGCTCCTATGCCGATACGGCCGGCCCGTCCGGCGCCACGCACCGTCGTGCTGCGGCGACGGCCCAACCCCAGGCCGTTCGCATCTATCGCGGCGGCGCGCCCGAAATCGTGGCCGTCCCATGAAAGTCGTTCCGATGCGCCGATCCGCGATGAAAAAGACCGCCGCCGTCGCCTGCGCCCTTCTGGCCAGCCTGACCGCCGCGCCCGCCGGCGTCGCCCAGACCCGCGCCGCCGTGGCGATGGGCGCCGCGCCGCAGATGATCAACCTTCCGCGCGGCACATCCTTCGCCGTCGATCTGCCGGCCGACGCGCGCGACGTGATCGTGTCCAATCCGCAGGTGGCCGAGGCCATGCTGCACTCGCCGCGCCGCATCACCGTGATCGGCATCGCGCCGGGCGAGACCGACGCCGTCTTCCTGGACGGGGCCGGACGCACGATCCTGAGCCTTAAGGTGCGGGTGGATGCGGGCACCAGCGCGCTGCAGGACACGCTGAACCGGATGATCCCCGGCGGACAGGTCCGCGCCGAGGCGGTCAACGACAGCATCATCCTGACCGGCGTGGCGGAAAACCCCGCCTCCTCGACCCAGGCCGCGCGCATCGCCGCCGCCTTCGTCTCGGCGCCCGAAAAGGTGCTGAACCTGATCACCGTGCCGGGTTCGGACCAGGTGACGCTGAAGGTTCGCGTGGTCGAGGTTCAGCGCAACGTCATCAAGCAGCTTGGTTTCAATACGTCTGCGGTCATCGGCCGCCTGGGCGATACGCAATGGCTGTTGGGCAATGCAGCGACCTGGGGCGTCAACGGCGCCTTGCTGGGCGGCATCAGCGCCGGCTCGTCGATCGATACGACGAAGAACTATCAGCTTCAACGGCCGTGCGGCGGCGCCTTCGCGCCCGGCGTCCTCTGCAACTACACTGTGAACGGCCCCCAAGACGCCGCGAACTGGGATACGGCGCCGCAGGGCGCCGGACCCGGCTCTGACGGTCTTAACAAGGGCGAGGCCATGTTGAAGGCCTTCGAACGCGTCGGTCTGTTGCGCACCCTGGCCGAGCCGAATCTGACCTCCGTCAACGGCGAGGCGGCCAGCTTCCTGGCGGGCGGCGAATTCCCCGTGCCGGCCAGCCGTGACGCCCAGGGCCAGATCACCGTCCAGTACAAACCCTACGGCGTGGGCCTGGCCTTCCGGCCGGTGGTGCTGTCGGGCGGGCGCATCAGCCTTCAGGTCAAGGTCGAGGTGTCGGAACTGTCGTCGCAAGGCGGCCTGACCATCGGGGCGGGGACGCCGTCGTCGATCACCCTGCCGGGCCTGACGGTGCGTCGCAGCGAGAACACCATAGAAATCCCCTCGGGCGGTTCGATGATGATCGCGGGCCTGCTGCGGGAAAGCAGCCGCCAGGCGGTGGACTCGCTGCCCGGCGTGACCAATCTGCCGGTGCTGGGTCAGCTGTTCCGTTCGCGCGACTATCTTATGGGCGAGACCGAACTGGTGGTCATCGTCGAGCCCTATATCGTCAGCCCGACCTCGCCCGGCCGGATGCAGACGCCGGCCGACGGCCTGCGGATCGCCGAAGACAGCCAGACCATCCTCTTTGGACAGCTGAACCAGGTCTATGGCCTGCCCAATGCGCCCCCGGCCGGTTCGGTCGGCTATGTGATCGAGTGAGCGCCCCATGACTTGCAGTGTGATCCGCACCCCGATCATCGCCCTTCTCACCACGACCGTCCTGGCGCTGGGCGCCTGCGTCGGCGGCCCGGCCAGCCTGGGCGGCGAGCCGCCGCTGACGCCGACCTCGCGCTATCAGCTTCAGGTCGAGCCCGATCTGGACCGGATCGCCCTGGCGGTTCATGACACCGGCCTGTCGCCGGCCCAGGGCGACGCCCTGCAGGCTTTGGTCGGACGTTATCGCTACGTCGACGCCGTGCCGATGGTGATCGAGGCGCCCGCCGGAAACGATCCGGTGGCGCTGAAGACCGCCTATGACATCAAGTCCATACTGGCGGCGTCGGGCGTGTCGCCGGATCGCATCACCCTTGTCAGCTATGCGGCGCCGGATCCGAGGGCGCCGGTCGTGGTCGGCTATCAGACCGTCCGCGCCGCCGTGCCGCAATGCGGGACGACATGGGGCAATCTGGGCCGTTCGGGCGACAATCAATCCGCCTCCAACTTCGGCTGCGCGGTCACGGCCAACCTCGCCGCCCAGATCGAGGATCCGCGCGACATCCAGCGGCCGCGCGCCATGACGCCTGCCGACGTCGGGCGCCGCACCGTGGTCTTCGATCTGTATCGCGGCGGCAAGCCGACATCCGCCGAGCCGGAAACCCTGATCCGGGAGACCGCCGTCTCCCGTGCGGTGAACTAGACCCATGAGCACAGCGCCCGTACCCCGCGAGTTCGATACGTTCGACGACGCCTTCGACGTCGACATGCCGTTCGCCGAGCCGGTCGTCGATTTCGAGACCGATACGCCGCGCGCCCCGCTGCAGTTCACGGCTGCTCCGGGTGTTCCGGCCACCCCGTTCGCTCCGGTTCCAGCCGCCCCCGCCTACCTTCCTGAGGCCGCCGGCTTCAATCCGGTCGGCGACGTGGTGGCCCAGGCGCAGGCCAGCCTGATGGAAACCGGACTGGACGCGACCGATTTCGGGTCGACGGGTCTGGCGTCGACAGGCCTGGGCTCCACGGGCCTGGCGCCGTCCAGCAATATCGGCGAAGTGTCGGTGCCGCGCATCGCCATCCATGTCTTCGCCGAGCGCCAGGATACTTTGGCCGCCGCCGAGCGCGCCGCTCAGGATCGCCGCCTGTCGCGCGCCACGACCCAGATCCGCGTCGGCGGCGTGGCGGCTGCGGTCGAGACCTATCATCACGAACCCACGCCGCCGCTGATCATCGTCGAATGCCTGAAAGACCCCCAGACGCTGCTTTGGGAGGTCGATCAACTGGCCGAAGTCTGCGACGCGGGCACCAAGGTCGTGGTCATCGGCGCCACCAACGACATCATCCTGTTCCGCGAACTGATGCGTCGCGGCGTCAGCGAATATCTGGTCGCGCCGTTGCAGCCGCTGCAACTGATCGCGGCCATCGGCGGCCTGTTCAACGATCCGGCCCAGCCCTTCGTCGGGCGCACCATCGCCTTCGTCGGCGCACGGGGCGGGGCGGGGGCGTCGGCCGTGGCGCACAACACAGCCTATGCGATCTCCGAGCGGATCGGCGCCAATACCGTCATCGTGGATTATGACCTGCCGTTCGGCACCGCCGGCCTGGACTTCAACCAGGACCCGTTGAGCGGCGTCGCCGACGCCCTGGGCCAGCCCGACCGGCTGGACGCGACCCTGCTGGACCGAATGATGGTCCGCTGCACCGACAAGCTGAGCCTATTCGCTGCGCCCGCCAGCCTGGAGACGGACTGGGACATCTCGACCGAGGCGTTCGAGGAGGTGACGAACCAGATTCGAGCCACGGCGCCGTTCGTGGTGCTGGACCTGCCGCACCTGTGGTCGCCGTGGATGCGCCGCACCCTGATCAGCGCCGACGAGGTGGTGGTGGTGGCCACGCCCGACCTGGCGTCCCTGCGCAACGCCAAGAACATGATCGACCTGATCCGTCAGGGCCGACCCAACGATGCGCCGCCGCGCCTGGTGCTGAACCAGGTCGGGGTGCCGGGCCGTCCCGAGATTCCGGCCAAGGACTTTGGCGCTGCGCTTGGCGTGCATCCCAGCCTGCTGATCCCCTTCGACGCCAAGACCTTCGGCGCAGCCGCGAACAACGGCCAGATGATCCTGGACGCCGGGGCCAAGACCAAGGCGGCCGAGGCCTTCCAGACCTTGGCGCAGATCGTGTCGCGTCGCGAACTGCCGATGATCACGGGTCCGAAGAGCAAGCCGAGCAAGCCCGCCAAGTCGGAAAAGGCGTCCAAGCCTGCCGACGGCGCGTCCAAGTCCCTGTTCGCCAACATGTTCAAGAAGCGCTGACGCATGTTCGGCAAGCGCACAGGTCAGCCCGGCGTCACGACGGCGCCGATGCGTCCGGCGCCTGCGCCGGCCGGCGAGCCTGTGTCCGTCTTCAAGGTCGACGCCGCCGCGCCCCCGCCGGGGATGGCCGCCCAGGCCCAAGCTCAAGCCAGGGCCGAGGCCTACGCCTTCGCCGACGAGGACCTGGAGCCGGCGGCGGAAGCCTTCGAACGCGCATCGGCGCCGACGCAGCCCGCGCCCGCCGACCGTCTCGACGCCTTGGCATCGCGCCCCAAACCCAAGCCGGAAGCGCCGCGCCCGACCGGCAACGTCGCCGGAACCGGCCCCAAGGCCACGGCCGGCCTGGAGCAGCTGAAGAAGGCCCAGGCGGTCGCCGAGATCGTCCGTGAACAGAGCGACTACTATCACGCCACGAAGACGACGATCTTCAACGCGTTGATGAACACCATCGATCTGGCCCAGCTGGCGCATCTGGACCAGAAGGCGGCGTCGGAAGAGATTCGCGACATCGTCGCCGAACTGGTGGCGATCAAGAACGTCTCCATGTCGGTCGCCGAGCAGGAGCATCTGGTTCAGGACATCGTCAACGACGTCCTGGGCTATGGTCCGCTGGAGCCGCTGCTGGCGCGCGACGACATCGCCGACATCATGGTCAACGGCGCCGGGCGGGTCTTCATCGAGGTCGCCGGCAAGGTCCAGCTGACCAACGTCCGCTTTCGCGACAATACCCAGCTGATGAACATCTGCCAGCGGATCGTGTCGCAGGTCGGCCGCCGCGTGGACGAGAGCAGCCCCATCTGCGACGCCCGTCTGCCCGATGGGTCGCGCGTCAACGTCATCGCCCCGCCGCTGGCGATCGACGGTCCGACGCTGACGATCCGGAAGTTCAAGAAGGACAAGCTGACGATGAAGAACCTGGTGGAGTACGCCTCCATCAGTCCCGAAGGCGCGCGCGTCTTGGGCGTCATCGGCGCCTCGCGATGCAATCTGGTCATCTCGGGCGGCACCGGGTCGGGCAAGACGACCCTGCTCAACACCCTGACGGCCTTCATCGACCCGACCGAGCGCGTCATCACCTGCGAGGACGCCGCCGAACTGCAACTGCAGCAGCCGCATGTGGTGCGTCTGGAAACCCGCCCGCCAAACCTGGAAGGCCAGGGCACGATCACCATGCGTGATCTGGTGAAGAACTGCCTGCGGATGCGCCCCGAGCGGATCATCGTCGGCGAGGTGCGCGGACCCGAGGCCTTCGACTTGTTGCAGGCCATGAACACGGGCCACGACGGCTCGATGGGCACGCTGCACGCCAACAGCCCGCGCGAAGCCATCAGTCGGATGGAATCGATGATCACCATGGGCGGCTATGGCCTGCCCTCGCGCACCATCCGCGAGATGATCGTGGGCTCGGTCGACGTCATCATCCAGGCCGCCCGCCTGCGCGACGGGTCGCGTCGCATCACCCACATCACCGAGGTCGTCGGCCTGGAAGGCGACGTGATCGTGACCCAGGACCTGTTCGTCTACGACATCACCGGCGAGGACGAGAACGGCAAGATCATCGGCCGTCACCGTTCGACCGGCATCGCCCGTCCCCGCTTCTGGGACCGCGCCCGCTACTACGGGCTGGAGCGCGAGCTGGCCGACGCCCTGGACGCGGCGGAGTAGGACGATGCTGCCGATTCTCGCCGCCGTTCTGGCCTTCATCACCATCGGCGGCCTGGGCTGGGTCTTCGTCGGGGGCGACGATTCGTCCGCCCAGGCGGTCAAGCGCGCCCAGAGCCTGGGCGAAGCCAAGAAGAACCCCGCGATCGCCCGCAAGGCCGCCGCCGCCAATACGCCCGAGGCGCGCCGCAAGCAGATCCTGGTCCAGCTTCAGGAAGCGGATCGTCGCGAGCGCAAGGCGCGCACCACCCTGGCGTCACGTTTGAAACAGGCGGGCCTCAGCCTGAAAGTGACGACCTTCTACATCATCTCCGCCGTGGTCGGGGTGGTTGCGGCGCTGGTCGCCCTGGTGCTGGGCCTGCCGATCCTGGCGGTCCTGGGCGTCGCCGTGGTCTTCGGCCTGGGCTTGCCGCGCTGGGTCGTCGGCTTCTTGGCCAAGGGGCGAATGAAGAAATTCTCGCTGGAGTTTCCCAACGCCGTGGACGTGATCGTGCGGGGCATCAAGTCGGGCCTGCCGGTCCACGAATGTTTCAAGATCATCGCTCGCGAAAGTCCTGCGCCCTTGGGGCCGGAGTTCCAGAAGCTGGTCGAGGGACTGGGCGTCGGCCTGACGCTGGAGCAGGCGCTGGAGAAGATGTTCGAGCGGATGCCGACGCCGGAACTGCGCTTCTTCACCATCGTCATCGCCATTCAGCAGAAGACCGGCGGCAACCTGGCCGAGGCGCTGGGCAACCTGTCGGGCGTGCTGCGCGCGCGGCGGATGATGGGCGAGAAGATCAAGGCCTTGTCGTCCGAGGCCCTGGCCTCGGCCGGCATCATTGCGTCCCTGCCGCCGGCGGTCATGACGATGGTCATGATGACGACGCCGTCCTACATGATGCCCCTGTTCACCGACTTCCGCGGCAACTTCATGCTGTTGATGGCGGTCTGCCTGATGGCGACCGGCATCTTCGTGATGAAGCGCATGATCTCGTTCAAGTTCTGAGGCGGGGATCATGGAAAGCTTCATCCGCTTCATCACCGATCCACAGAACCTGCTCAGCATCGGCGTTGGGGTGCTGGTCTTCGCCACCGTCCTGACCCTGATGTCGTCGATGACCGGGGGCGTTGCGCTGGACAAGCGGATGAAGGCCGTCGCCGAACGGCGCGACGACCTGAAACGCCGCTCGCGGGCCAATATGGCCGCTGGCCAAGGCGCGCTGCGTCACACCGACGACGGGTTCAAGAAGCGGATCGTGGATCGGCTGAACCTGACCAAGCTGCTGGAGGACCCCAAGGTCGCCGGACAGATGGCCCAGGCCGGCTATCGCGGCCCGCGTCCGCTGACGACCTTCTACTTCTTCCGCTTCGCCTCGCCCTTCGTCTTCATGATCGTGGCGGCCTTCTACATGTTCGTGATGAAGATCGTGGACTGGCCCACGATGAACAAGCTGACGCTGGTGATGGGTGCGGCGGTGGCGGGCTTCTATGCGCCCAACCTCTATCTGAAGAACCGCATCACCAAGCGCCGCACCTCGATCATGCAGGCGTTTCCCGACGCGCTGGACCTGCTGCTGATCTGTGTCGAGGCCGGCATGTCCATCGAGGCGGCGATCACCAAGGTCAGCCAGGAAATGGGGCCGTCGTCGATCGACCTGGCCGAGGAGCTGTCGCTGCTGTCGGCCGAGCTGTCCTATCTGCCCGATCGTCGCATGGCCTATGAGAACCTGGGCAAGCGCACCAACCATCCGGGCGTGAAGTCGGTGGCCACCGCCATGACCCAGGCCGAGACCTATGGCACGCCGTTGGCGACAGCCCTGCGCGTCATGGCCAAGGAAAACCGCGATCTGCGTCTGTCCGCCGCCGAGAAGAAGGCTTCGGCCTTGCCGGCGCAGTTGACCGTGCCGATGATCCTGTTCTTCCTGCCGGTGCTGTTCATCGTCATCCTGGGACCGGCGATCCTGAACGTCATCGACATGATGAAAGAGGGCGGCTAGCCCGCTTCCGCCGCCGCCTTCAGGCCTTCGACGATGGCTTCCTGGGCCTGGCGGATCGCCGGGCGGTGCTTGTCGTGGAACAGCTCGCCACGCAGGCCCGAGAATCGGATGCCCGCCGTCAGGATGCAGTTGCCGGGGCCCAGCTCCTCGATCTGGATGTAGCGCAGGCTCTGGGACAGGAAGCCGCGCCGTTCCGCCCAGACCAGACGCACGCGCGGCTGCCATTCGACGACCTCGGCCAGGGCCTGACGCTCGGCCATGTCGGGCCAGGCCTCGTTCATCGTCAGCCGGCCGCCATAGGCGATGGCACCTTCGACATCGGTGTCGACCGGGTTCCAGGCGCTCCAGCCCGACAGATCGGCGACCAGTTCCCAAATCCGGTCCGAGGTCGCCTGAACGCCGACGCGTTTTTCGATACGAGTGTCATCCATGGTTTCGCTCTGGCACGGCTTGTCGCCGGAAGGAAGGCGCAACCGGCCGCTGTCTTCAGTCCGGTTCGATCAACTTCAACCGACGCCCGTCGTCCAGCCCCAGCCGCGTCTTGACCTCGAACAGGTCGGCGCCGGCGGGAATGATCAGCAGCTTCTTGGGCTGGGCCGTGTTGACGGCGACCACCCCGCCCTTGGGGCAGATGTCGAAACAGTCGGCGCCGGTGACGATCAGCCCGCCCTTTCGCCCCTGCTTGCCCTTCTTCAGGTGCAGGTATTTGCGCAGCGCCTTCTTCAGCGTCAGGTCGCCGCCGGGGCCGAAGCCGCCGTCCAGCTTCTTGGAGCATTTGCGGCACACCAGGACCACGTCCCGCCATTCCGTCTTCGCGGTCTTGAAGTCCTTCTCGGCCATGCCGACAGAAATCGCCGTTCGCGACGGCTTGCACAAGCGCTCGCGGCGCCGTCACCTGCGACAGGTAAGAAAATTTCACGGGACCTTCACATGCGCCGACTGTTCGCCGCCTCCACCCTGGCGCTGCTGCTCGCGGCCGGGAGCGTTCATGCTCAGCAGGTCGATACGGCGAGCGTGGACGCCGCCGTCCAGCGCGTGATGCCCGAGGTGACGGCTTGGCGTCGCGACTTCCACCAGCATCCCGAACTGGGCTTCGCCGAGACCCGCTCGGCCGGGGTGATCGCCGAACATCTGCGGTCTCTGGGGCTTGAGGTCCGCACCGGGGTCGGCAAGACGGGCGTGATCGGCATTCTGCGCGGCGCCCGTCCGGGCCGGGTCGTGGCCCTGCGCGCCGACATGGACGCCCTGCCGGTGCAGGAGGCGACGGGTCTGGCCTTCGCCTCGACCGCGACCGGGACCTATATGGGCAATACGGTGCCGGTCGCCCACGCCTGCGGCCACGACATGCATATGGCCATGCTGATGGGGGCGGCAGAGGTGCTGGCGGGGATGAAGGACCGGATCGCCGGCACGGTGGTCTTCGTGTTCCAGCCCGCCGAAGAAGGGGCGCCTCCGGGCGAGCCCAAGGGCGGGGCGGCCCTGATGATCGCCGAAGGGGCGCTGAACGATCCCAAGCCCGAGGCCATCTTCGGCCTGCACGTCGTGCCGGGCCGTGCGGGCAGCGTCTTCTATCGGCCCGAAGGCTTCATGGCCGCGTCCGACCGCGTGGACATCAGCCTGAAGGGCAAACAGACACATGGGGCCTGGCCCTGGCGCGGCATCGACGTGATCGCGGTGGCGGGCCAGGTGGTCGAGACGGTCAACACCCTGACGGCGCGCACGGTCGATCCGACCACGACCCCGACCGTCTTCACCATCGCCACGATCAACGCCGGCATCCGCTACAACATCATCCCCGACAGTGCGACGCTGTCGGGTACGCTGCGCACCTTCGATACGGCCCAGCGCGACGCCTTGGTCGCCCGCGCCGAGACCGCCATCGACCATGTGGCCGAGGCTTATGGCGCCACCGCCGAATTCGGCGTCAGACAGAACGCCGCCCTGGTGTTCAACGACCCGGGCCTGTCGGCCTGGCTGGCCCCTGTCCTGACCGAGGCGGCCGGAGCGGGCAACGTCAACCCCGCCACGCCCCCGACCACGGTGGCCGAGGACTTCAGCTATTTCCAGCAGGTCATCCCCGGCGTTTTCTACCACTTGGGGGCCAGTCCCGACGGCGTCGACCCCGCGACCTCCGCGCCCAACCATTCGCCGGAGTTTTCACCGAACGAGAAGGTCTTGCCGCTGGGGGTGAAGACGCATGTCCTGACGGCGTTGCGGTTTCTGGAGCGGAGTTAGGGGTGTGGGTTGGTCGCGTCTGGCGTGTGCCTCAGCTAGCGTCGTTCGTGGGTCGAGGCGAAGGCCTCGAACGTCACGTTGACTGCTTTCACCCAGTTCACTTCAGGGTCGTTCTGAGGTTGCTCGCGGTCCAAATGTTAGAGCTGAGGGAAGGCCTCTTTCTTCAACGGCACGAACGTAGGCGGACCAACTCGCGCCGTCGCATTCCGCAGTTGGCTAGCCAATTCTGGATTGTTTCGCGATTCTTGAAAGCGGGGATCAACAACACCAAGCATGAAAAGCTCAAGATTGATGTTCGCGACGGTGATATCATTGTCGAGCTTGATGACGTCAGCAGCGGTTATTTGATAGACCACGCGCTGCCGAGGACGTAATCGAAGATGCGCCACGACAAGGCCACCGGCTGTGGTCTGAAGCATCTCACCGTGGATTAGGATATTGCGGCGAGCTGACAGCCTTCGAGCAGAATCGGTAAAAGCGCATATCCGATCAGCTAGGCGTGACGAGCCGAACGCGTTGTGGGAAGCGAAGTCGATAGCTTTGACGGTTTCGGAGAGGGATGCTTTTGGCGCAGTTCGGCTATTGGCCGGGCAGTCCTGAAGACGATTCAAGAGGTCGGTCAATTGGCGTTCGAGCGCTCCAAAATTCATCACGATCGAAGCGATAGCTTGCGCCATCACAGGCTGCGTGCTCGCGATCCAATGGCTTGCTCTCATTTTTCTGATCTTTGTAGCGCTCGCACGCTCAGTCGAGAACGATCATTGCCTGCGTGATGGGTGAAGATGCTGCGTTGCTTTCATGCCAAATGCCGTCGGCCGCCTACAGCCGCTCGAACACCGTCTCGATCACCCGGCGGTAGACCGCCGTCAGCGTCTCCAACTCCGCCGTCGGCACCCGTTCGTCGATCTGGTGCATGGTCTGGCCGACCAGGCCCAGTTCCAGCACAGGGCACAGTGTGCGGATGAAGCGGGCGTCGGAGGTGCCGCCGGTGGTGGAGGCTTCGGGGCGGCGTCCCAGTACGGCCTCGACCGCGTCCTGCACCGCCGCGACGAAGGCGCCCGGCTCGGTCAGGAAGGCCTCGCCCGAGCACAGGTGCTCCAGCGTGATCTGAAGTCCGGTCTCGGCCTGGACGTCGCCGGCCTCGCGGTTCAGCCAATCGATCAGGGCGTCGCCGGTATGGCTGGGGTTGAAGCGGATGTTCAGCCGCGCCGTCGCCTGGGCCGGGATGATGTTGGTCGCCGGATTGCCGATGTCGATGGTGGTGATTTCGAGGTTGGACGGGGGGAAGTTCTCGTAGCCTTCATCCAGCACGTGGTCGTTCAGGCGGGCCATCAGCTTCGCGATCACCGGGGCCGGGTTGGCGGCGCGCTCGGGATAGGCGACGTGGCCTTGTTTGCCGTGGACGGTGATCCAGGTGTTCAGCGAGCCGCGCCGCCCGATCTTGATCATGTCGCCCAGCTGCTGTGACGACGAGGGTTCGCCGACGACGCAGGCGTCGATGACCTCGCCCTCGGCGGCCAGGGCCTCGACCACCCGTTTGGTGCCGTGCAGGGCCGGGCCCTCCTCGTCGCCGGTGATCAGGAAGGAGAGGGAGCCTTCGGGTTCGCCGTGCGCCAGCACCTGGGACACGGCGGCGACCCAGGCGGCGATCCCGCCCTTCATGTCCACCGCGCCGCGCCCATAGAGGACGCCGTCGCGCACGTCGCCGGCGAAGGGTTGCGACGACCACTGGTCCGAGGGGCCGGTCGGGACCACATCAGTATGGCCGGCGAAACACAGGTTGGGCGAGGCGGTCCCGCGCCGCGCATACAGGTTCTCGATCCGCGCATCGACGCCGACGCCGCTGGGGCCTTCGAAGGCCAGACGGCGGCAGGTGAAGCCCAGGGCCGTCAGGTGCCGTTCCAGCACATCCATGGCCCCCTCGTCGGCGGGGGTGACGGACGGAATGCGGATCAGGTCGCGGGTCAGTTCGACAGGATCGATTACGGGAGTTGATGCGCGGCTCATGGCTCTATGCTTTAGGGAAATCGTGCGGAGGCGAGAAGAGCCATGCCCAAGATCGATATCGACAGCGCGCCGACGACGAAAGGCACAACCTATCCCGAGGAATACGCCGGCCCGTGCAAGCCGCGTCGCCGCTGGAAGCTGGGCGATGCGGCGGGGCTGACCCATTTCGGCGTCAACCTGCTGCGCCTGCCCGACGGCGCCTGGTCCAGCCAGCGCCATTGGCACGCGTCCGAGGACGAGTTCGTCATGGTGGTCGAAGGCGAGGTGGTGCTGGTCGAGGAGGACGGCGAGACCATCCTGCGCGCCGGCGACTGCGCCGGGTTCAAGGCGGGCGTCGCCAATGGCCACAAGATCGAGAATCGATCCGGCAGCGAGGCGGTGCTGCTTGAGGTCGGGACGCGCAGCCCGACCATCACCCCCGCCGACTATCCCGACATCGACATGGTGCTTCACGCGGGCGTCGACGGCTATTTCCACCGCGACGGCTCGCCCTATCCGAAACAGTCCCGAAGAACGTGACCACAGAAACCATCGACACCGGCCCCGCCGCCCCGCCCGTTCCTCCCGCTCCGCCAGAAGGGCCGTCCAGTCCGTGGGGGATCCGCGACTTCCGCCTGCTGTGGTTCGGGCGGGTGGTCGCCGTGCTGGCGATCCAGATCCAGTCCTCGGCCCTGTTGTGGCAGGTCTATGAGATCGCACGGCGCGACCATCCGATCGAGGAGGCCAGCCTGTATCTGGGCCTGGTCGGCCTGTGTCAGTTCCTGCCGCTTCTGGCCTTTACACTGCCCGCCGGGGCCATGGCCGACCAGCGCGATCGCAAGCGCACGGTGTGGATATCGATCCTGGTCGAGGCGGCCTGTGCGGGGTCGTTCCTGGCCATGGCGCTGCATGGGAACCCGCCCTTGTGGGGATTGCTGGCGGTCGCCGCCCTGTTCGGCGCTGCGCGGGCGTTTCTGGCTCCGGCCAGCCAGGCCTTCCTGCCGATGGTGGTGGGGCGCAAGGCCCTGCCGCCCGCCATCGCGGCGCAATCCATCGCCTTCCAGACCGGAGCCATCGCCGGCCCGGCCCTGGGCGGGGTGATCGTGGGGGTGAACGTGCCGCTGGCCTATGCGGTGTCGTTGGGGATGTTCCTGCTGGCGGTCGCCGCCTTCATCCTGATCCGCACCAGCGGCAAGCCTGCGCCCCAGGCCAACCCCCTGTCGCCCATCGAATCCGTCAAGGAGGGGCTGGCCTATGTCTACAAGACCAAGATCGTGCTGGGCGCCATTTCGCTGGACCTGGTGGTGGTGCTGCTGGCGGGCGTGGCCCTGCTGACGCCGATCTTCGCGCGCGACATCCTGCATGTGGGGCCGCAAGGGTTCGGCCTGTTGCGGGCATCGTTCGGGGTCGGGGCGATGGCGGTGGCCATCTATCTGAGCCGTTACCCCATCGTGCGGCACGGCGGTCGCTGGATGTTTGCGGCGGTGGCGGTGTTCGGGATCTGCACGGTGACGTTCGGCCTGTCCAAGATCGTCTGGATCAGCGCCCTGGCCCTGTTGATTGGCGGCGGGGCGGACATGATCAGCGTCAATATCCGCCAGACCCTGATCCAGCTGGCGACGCCCGATCACATGCGCGGGCGGGTGTCGTCGGTGTCGATGCTGTTCATCGGCGCGTCGAACGAGCTGGGCGAGGCCTATTCCGGCGTGATGGTCCGGCTGCTGGGCGCGGTCGGGGCGGCGGTGTTCGGCGGGTTCGGCGCGCTGGCGGCGACCGGGGCCTGGGCGACGATGTTCCCGGGGCTGAGGAAGGCCGACAAGCTGACGTGAGGTGGGTGAGGGGTGATTGGTGAATCGTGAGGCGAACACTCACCAATCACGAGTCACCCCTCACGTTTCACCACACCTTGAAATGCTTCGACAGCTTCAGGCCCTGGCTCTGGTAGTGGCTGCCGCTCTCGCCATACAGGCGGCTGGGGCGCTCCGTCAGGGGTTCGTAGACCAGGCGGGCGACGATCTGGCCGTGTTCCAGCAGGAAGGGGGTGTCGTGGGTGCGGACTTCCAGCACGCCTTTCGATCCCGCGCCGTGCGCCTCGTCCGTGCCGAAGCCGGGGTCGAAGAAGCCGGCGTAGTGGACGCGGAACTCGCCGACCGACGGATCGATGGGGGTCATCTCTGCGGCCTGATCGACGGGGATCTCCACGTCGTCGGACGAGGCCAGGATGTAGAACTCGCCCGGATCCAGCAGCAGTTCGCCACGACGCAAGCTCAGCGGTTCCCAGAAGTCGCGCGGGTCATGGCCGTCGATATGGTCCAGATCGACCACGCCGGCGTGGCGGCGCCCGCGGAAGCCGACGATGTCGCCGCCCTGCAGGTCGACGCCGACCGAGCGGGTCTCCAGCTTGGGCGGATCGCCGGCCTTGAGGCGCAACTGGTTCAGCCGGGTGCCGGGACGGACCAGGATCGAGAAGGTCTGGGGCGCGACCTCCATATAGAGCGGCCCGTCATAGCCTTCGGCCACGTCGTCGAAACGGGCGCCCTGATCGGTCAGCAGGCGCACGAAGACATCGACGCGGCCGGTCGAGCTTTTCGGGTTGGCGCGGGCGATCAGGCCCTGGGGCAGGCTGAGCCGCTCCTGCAGGCGCACGATATAGACGCAACCCTTTTCCAGCACGACGCCGGCGTCGGTGATCTCGATGGCGTGCATCTCGACGTCGGCGATCCGGTCCTCGACCTTGCGCTTGCCAGGCAGGAAGGAGGCGCGGACGCGCCAGGCCTGGCCCGACAGGCGCAGGTCCAGGCTGGCGGGCTGGACCTGGTCGTGGTCGAATTCGGTGTCGGACGTAATGGCGCCCGTGGCGATCAGCGTCTCGATGGACTGGGCCGGAAGAATGCCGGGGCGGGGCGCCTGGAATATGCTCATGCCATCTGTCTCACACGGTTTTCGCGACTTGTCTTCAAGTCGCGCTTGCGGCCCGCGCGCGGCGGGGCGAGCATATAGCCCATGCACGATGGTCCTGCCTATACCGCCGAAACGAACGGCATCCTGATCCGGGTGAGGCCCAGCTATCTGGCGGGCCAGTCCGATCCCGACGAAGGGCGCTGGGTCTGGGCCTATCAGATCGAGATCGTGAACCTGACGGGATCGACGGTGCAGCTGATGGCGCGCCGCTGGACCATCACCGACGGCCACGGCCATGTCGAGGAGGTGCGGGGGCCGGGGGTGGTGGGCGAACAGCCGGTGATCGAACCAGGCGGCAGCTACGCCTACGCCTCGGGCTGTCCGCTGGGCACCGACAGTGGGTCGATGGTCGGCGCCTATTATATGACAGACGCCGAGGGCCGCAGTTTCGAGGCGGAAATCCCGGCGTTTTCGCTGGATACGCCCGATGCGCGGCGGGTGCTAAATTAGGTCTTTGCCTCGCGCGGCGTAGTCGCGGCTAGGGCGCTATCTGACCCCAAAACGGTTCTAATAACCCATCGGAATAGGTGTGATGCGGCAAGAGCCATCCTTGTAGGTTTCTGCGATTGACCCATCGACGCTGTGTTCTTCTTCTCTCGCGATTGCTGCGCACCAGGCTGCGTCTTTGCAAAGCGGATAGCGGCTAGCCATCAGAGGATTTATTGGCCTCAAATGGATAGGGTCCACACCCGGCCGTTGAAGTGCGACTTCGCACTTTGTCGGTGACGAGGGATCGCTCGAATACGCTCCTGGCGCCGCAACGCACGCACTCAGGCTGACCGAAGTAACGACAGCGGCGAGGGCGGGGAAAAGCGTAGGGCTGGCGACCATGTGTCGATTGTGACCGAGGACGCGTCCAGTTTCTACCACCCGCGTGGAGATTGCGGAAGATGGATGGGGCTGCGTCAACCCGGATGAACCGCAGCCCCGCCCCTGAAGTCTCGCCGGCTTGCTTGCGCGAGCCGGCGAGGGGGAAGTCGGCTCCCTAGAGAGCATCTGTGACGCGGAAATGACCCGCGCGAAGCGCCGCGCTCAAGTAGCGCGAAGCGCGATAGCGCCCTTAGATATAACGACGCAGGCTGCGGGCCAGGTCGGAACCGCTTTCCTTGCTGCCGCGACGAACTTGCGGCTGGTAGGCGACGCGGGCGTGTTCGACGCAATAGACGCCTTCCGAGGAGCGGCGGCCGCAGAAGCTGAACTCGCGCGACGACGGGTCGCCGATCGGCCATTTGCACATGTGCGCGCCCAGGGTCATCACGGTCGCCGTGCCCGGCAGGTCCGGGATCGGGGCGGGGACGGGGACGGGGGCGGCGGCCTGGACCGGCTTGGGCTGGACGGCCTCAAGACGGCGCGGGGCCGAGGGTTGGGCCGGGGCGGCCGGCGCGGGGCGCGGACGGGCGGTGCGGAAGGTCGCGGCGACGGTGCGCGCCGGTTGCGACGGCGCGGCCCGGCCCGACAGGCCCAGGCGGTGCACCTTGCCGATCACGGCGTTGCGGGTGACCCCGCCGCCCAGTTGTTTGGCGATCTGGCTCGCGGATTGGCCCTCAAGCCAGAGCTTCTTCAGCGCGCCTACGCGGTCGTCAGTCCAGCCTGCGGTCATGCCACCCTCCAGCGAGTTTGGATTCAATATCTAGGTCCAGGCTCCCCCTCCGGGGTCTTGACCTACAACTAATCGTAAACCAGCCGTTAAGAGACGCAAGATGTGCGAATCAACCGTCCACAGAAACCAGATATTGAATCATCGTTAAGGTTAAGGCGGATTGGTGAGGGGTGACGCGTGAATCGTGAGTCAGGCGACTGCGTAAAGACCGTCACGATTCACCAATCACCAGTCACCCCGGCCTTGCGAAGCGAGGCCGTCGAGCGCATCTGGCGGGCCATGACCGAGACCCCCGACCTGATCTCCACCCGTCCCGCCGGTTTGCCGCAGCCGCGTCGCTATCCGGGGGTCAACTGGATCGGGGTGCAGACGCTGTACCTTCGCGAGGTGCGGCGCTTCTGGAAGGTGGGCGCCCAGACGGTGGCGGCGCCGGTGGTGACGACTCTTCTCTATATGCTGGTGTTCGTGGTGGCGCTTCAGAACGCGCGGCCGCCGCTGCACGGCACGCCGTTCGCCCTGTTCGTCGCGCCGGGGCTGATCATGATGGCCATGCTGAACAACGCCTTCGCCAACGCCTCGTCCAGCCTGATCCAGGCCAAGATCATGGGCACGGCGACAGACTTCCTGACACCGCCGCTCAGCCCGCTGGAGCTGACGCTGGGCTTTACGCTGGGCGCCGCGACGCGTGGCCTGGTGGTGGGTCTGGTGACGGCGATCTGCGTCCTGCCGTTCGCACCGCTGGGCATCGCCAATGTTCTGGCCATCGTCTGGTTCGCCCTGGCCGCCTGTTTCGTCATGGGGATGACGGGCGTGCTGGCGGGGCTGTGGAGCGAGAAGTTCGACCATCTGTCGGCGGTCCAAAACTTCATCGTCATGCCCATGACCTTCCTGTCGGGCACCTTCTATCTGGTCGAGAACCTGCCCGAACCGTTCCGGTCGATCAGCCACTACAACCCCTTCTTCTATCTGATCGACGGGTTCCGTTACGGCTTCATCGGCCATGCCGAGAGCAATGTGACGGTCGGGGTTGTCGGTTCGGCCGTGCTGATGGTCGTCATGGGCGTCGTCTGCTGGCTGGTGTTCCGCTCGGGGTGGCGCCTTAAGAGCTAGATCGCTACCTTTTGCGGATCGCTCCCCCGAGAGGTCCGCCATGCTGTTCCGTTCGCTCGTCGCCGCCACGGCGCTGTTCGCCGCCACGCCCGCCTTTTCCCAAGAGGCGACGCCCCAGGCCGGCGACCGCCCCGACATCGCCGCCGGCGCCGCCCAATTCGTCAAGCCCACCAACGCCGAACGGACCCAGGTCCTGGTCGGCATGCTGACCACACTGGGCTTCACGCCCGAGATCCAGGTCTTCGCCGGCGGCAATCAGGCCACCGGCCCGATGGAAGGCGCGAACGTCGTCGTCACGGTCGGCGAGGGCGTCAAGGACATCGTTCTGACCGCCCACTATGATGCGGTGAAGCTGCGCGACGGCACCCTGTCGCAAGGCATCGTCGACAATGTCGGCTCGGTCATGGCGATGATGGAGGCGGCCAAGACCCTGGAGATGGGGCTGGAGGGCCAACCGGTCGCCCACCGCTTCGTCTTCGTCTTCACCGACCAGGAAGAGCTGGGCCTGCTGGGCGCCAAGGCCTTCCTCGAAAAGCACGGCAAGGACAGGATCGCCGCCGTGATCAACGCCGACGTCGCCGCCTATGGCCAGACGGTCATGTATGGCGAGAACAACGGCGACCAATCGGGCTTCGTGCTTGAGACGCTGCGCAGCCTGTGCGCCGAGCGCGGCTTCGACTGCATGCCCTATCCGGTCTATCCGCCCAGCGACGACCGCGCCTTCTCCGCGGCCGGCGTGCCGGTGGTGTCGATGGGCACCCAGGACGCCGTCGGCGCCCACCAGATGTGGCTGGCCTTCAACGGCGGCGAGAACAACGGCCTGAAGGAAGGCTTCGTCCCGCCCGTGTTCCAGCGTATCCATTCGGCCGAGGACAGGCTGTCCTACATCAAGGGCGTGGACGTCGCCCGCTTCGGCCTGTTCATCGCCGACCTTGGCCTGGCCCTGGACAAGCGGCTGGTCGAGATCCAGGCCAAGGACGCCGCCGTCGCCGCCGAGACCGCGCCTGCCGCGCCCGCGCCGGGCGAGGAGTAAAAGGCTTGCTCGGCGCCGGTGTTGACTAACACCGTCACTAATCCGACAACGCCTGTCCGTATCAATCCGGCTCCGTCGCGCTCGCGTCGGGGCCGTCTCGCTTTTGGAGGTCTTAGTCCCGTGTCCACGAACCATCTGATGGGTGTCTACAATCGCGCGCCGCTGGAAGTGGAACGCGGCCGAGGCGCACGCCTGTGGTCGACGGACGGGACCGAGTATCTGGACTGCGTCGCCGGCATCTCGACCAACGGCCTGGGCCACGCCCATCCCGAACTGGTCCAGGCGGTCAAGGATCAGGCCGAGAAGCTGTGGCACGTGTCCAACATCTTCCGCATTCCGGGCCAGGAAGCGCTGGCCGACGCCCTGTGCGAGTCGAGTTTCGCCGACGTGGTCTTCTTCACCAACTCGGGCACCGAGGCCGTCGAGTGCGCGCTGAAGACTGCGCGCAAATATCATTCGGCCAACGGCGCGCCCGAGCGGATCGACATCTACGGCTTCGACGGCTCGTTTCACGGCCGCACCTATGGCGCCATCAACGCCGCCGCCAACCCCAGCTACACCGAGGGCTTCGGCCCGCCGATGCAGGGGTTCCATCAGCTGACCTGGGGCGACAAGCCCGCGCTGGAGGCCGCCTTCAAGAACCCGACCACGGCGGCGATCATCCTCGAACCCGTTCAGGGCGAGGGCGGCTGCCGCGAGACGCCGGTCGAGGAACTGCGCTGGATGCGTCAGATGGCCGACGACAATGGCGTGCTGCTGATCTTCGACGAGGTCCAGTGCGGCATGGGTCGCTCGGGCAAGCTGTGGGCGCACGAATGGGCGGGAATGGTGCCCGACATCATGGCGGTGGCCAAGGCTTTGGGCGGCGGCTTCCCCATCGGCGCTTGCCTGGCCTCGGCCAAGGCGGCCTCGGGCATGACGGTCGGCGCCCACGGCTCGACCTTCGGCGGCAACCCCCTGGCGATGGCCGTGGGTCAGAAGGCGTTGAGCCTGATCAATACGCCCGAGACGCTGAACAACGTCGCCGAGATCGCCGGTTATCTGAAGCAGCAGCTGGCGGGTCTTCAAGCACGCTTCCCCGACGTGATCGTGGACGTGCGCGGTAAGGGCTTGCTGATCGGGGTCAAGCTGGTCCCGAACAATCGCGAGTTCATGGCCTTGGCGCGCGACACGCAACAGCTGCTGATCGCTGGCGGCGGCGACAACTGTGTGCGCCTGCTGCCGCCGCTGAACCTGACGCTGGAAGAGGCCCGCGAGGCCATCGCCCGCTTCGAGGGCGCCTGCGAGGTGGCGCGCGAGAAGCTGGCGGCCTGATCGGGTTCATCACAACGGGCACGGCGAATGCACGACGGACACGACGGCAGGGAGGCTGTTTCACCGGAAGTGAACCAGATCGGCCGCGCCGTCATGGACGCGGCCTTTGCCGTGCATCGGGAACTTGGACCGGGTTTGCTGGAGTCGGTTTACGAGCATTGCCTCGCCAGCGATCTGATCCGCGCCGGCCTCGCCGTGGAACGGCAGGTCGCCATTCCCGTCCGTTATCGTGATGACCGATTGGACGTCGGCTTCCGCCTCGATCTGCTCGTAGAGCGTCAGGTGATCGTCGAGGTCAAAGCCATCGACGCCCTGGCGTCGATCCATACCGCCCAGATCCTCACCTATCTGAGGTTCTCGCAAGTTCGATTGGGCTATCTGATCAACTTTAACACCCCCAGACTGAAGGACGGCTTTCGCCGTCTGGTTTTATGATCCCGTCGGCCGCCTTGCGTCGTGTTCGTCGTGACATCGTTGTGCTCTTTGTGATGAACCTCTTTTCGTCTCGACCGGATCGCCTATGACCCGCCACTTCCTCGACATCCACCGGCTCGACGCCGCCGAACTGCGCGCCATTCTGGACGACGCCCATGCCCGCAAGGCCGCCCGCAAGGGTTGGCCCCAGGGTCGCGCCGACGCCGATGCGCCGGGCGAGGACCGCGTTCTGGCCATGATCTTCGAAAAAAACTCGACCCGCACCCGCTTCAGCTTCGACGCGGCCATCCGGCAGCTGGGCGGGTCGTCCATCATCGCCACCGCCGCAGACATGCAGTTGGGTCGCGGCGAGCCGGTGGAGGACACCGCCCGCGTCCTGTCGCGCATGGTGGATGCGGTGATGATCCGCGCCAACGACCACGAGGATGTCGAGCGTTTCGCCCGCGTCTCGACCGTGCCGGTGATCAACGGCCTGACCGACCGCTCGCACCCCTGTCAGATCCTGGCCGACCTGCAGACGATCGAGGAACATTCCGGCCCCATCGCCGGCAAGACGATCGCCTGGATCGGTGACGGCAACAACGTCTGCCACAGCTTTATGCACGCGGCGCCCAAGTTCGGCTTCCACCTGAACGTCGCCTGCCCGGCGGAATACCATCCCGATCTGCGCGACCTGGCCAAGGGCGGCGACGCCGTCACCCTGACCAGCGACCCACGCGAGGCGGTCAAGGGCGCCGACGTGGTGGTCACCGACACCTGGGTCTCGATGGGCGATCAGGATTATGAGGCGCGCCTGGCCGCCTTCGAATCCTATTCCGTTGACGAGGCCCTGATGGCCCTGGCCGATCCCGACGCCGTCTTCCTGCACTGCCTGCCCGCCCATCGCGGAGAGGAAGTCACCGACGCCGTCATCGACGGGCCGCAGTCGCTGGTCTGGGACGAGGCCGAAAACCGCATCCATGCCCAGAAGGCCGTCCTGGCCTGGTGCTTCGGGGGATGACTCTGGACGAATGGAAGGCGATGTCGATGGCATCGCGCTTCTGGTTTGTCTTGGTAATGCTTCTAGCAGTCTCGGTCGGTGCTTTTGCGCTCTTCACCGTGGCGGCGCCGACGCTTGATCCCGGCAAGTTCTCATATGAAGCCGTCATCCTTGAAGGGCGCGTCGGCATATCATCCTACAAAGGGCAGCCGGTGCTCATGATCACTGACGAAGAGGGCCGTAATCATGCGTCGCGATGCAACCCTTATGACCGTGAACAGGCCTGCGTTGATTTGGCATTGGTCAGGGGATTGCACAAAGGCCAGCAGGTCAAAGTCGGGCTTATAAGGGCGAAGCTCTGGCCGTTGGCTGATGACGCGATCATCTACCTAGCCTCGAACGATCACGTCTTTTTGGAGTGTGCCGACCGGCTCGATGCCTTGGGAGTGGCCCGCACGCGAATATCAGGGATCGAGCGTATCGCTGACTGCTGACAGTCAAAAGCCGGGGATCGCTCCCCGGACTTTCAGATCCCCACGGATTGGGTGATCAGTCTGCTACAGTTTCACGTCCGACACGCCGCCGACGTCGGGCACGCTTTTGGTGAGATTGGCCTTGAGGACTTCGTAGCCGAAGCCCAGCGCGCCCTTGTCGGAGACCCAGACGCGACCGTCGTCGGCGTCGAAGCGAACCAGGGTCAGGTGGGCGTCGTCCTTGCCGTCGGGATACCAAGCGGCGACGATGGGGTTCCAGTATTTCTCGATGCGGGCGCGGTCCTGGTCGACGGCCAGGCGACCGTGGATGCAGGCCTGAACCTTCTGATCCTTGGCCTGGTAGCAGAACATGCCGTCCTGGCCGCCGCCGGCCACGTCGCGGGCGAAGTCCGTGTCGTCACGGGTGAAGAACCAGATGGTCCCGGTCTCTTCCTCGCCGAAGCCGGTCATCGGCTGGTGGTGATAGCCGGGACGGTCGAGGCCCAGCATCCCGGTGTTGGAGTCCTTCAGGCTCTTCCAGAATTCTTTTTCCGCCTCGGCGGGCGTCAACTTGTCGGTCATGCGGCATCTCCTTGCAGGGGTTGCAGGATCAACCGACCGGCCGGGTTCAGGTTCCTTAAGGCTAGGCTCCGGGAATCCACGGCGCGCGTTCGGCGCCGAACAGGGTGGTCAGGTGGATCAGCAGCAGCATAGCCACCGCCGCCGCCCCGATCATCAGGAACCGCCACGGCATCATGCGCGGCCCCTTGAACGGATCGGGCGGCCGCGCGCCGCGCCATCCGCAGAAGACCATGACGGCGAGGGCGACGCCCAGCAGGACGAGGGTGGTGGTCAGGTTCATGCGCCGCAGGTGGCGAAGCCTGCGCCGCTTGGCAAGCGAACCCTTGCCGGGAGGTTAATCTTCATGCCGCGTTAACCGAGATGATTCACTAATCCGGGCGTCTGAAGGGATGTCCACAGGATTGGGAGACCGCCGCTAGATATTGCGGTTAACCATCAGTTTACACCCTCGATATTGACGGTATAGCCTTCGCCATATGGGCCGGGAGACGAATCAGTGAGCGCTGCAGCGCCGTGGAGCGTTAAGGGAATCGATCCGAAGGCACGCGAGGTCGCCAAGGATCTTGCGCGTCGTTCCGGCATGACGCTGGGCGAATGGCTCAATTCCATGATCATGGAAGACGAGGACGAGGGTTACGCCACCCTGCCGCGCCGGTCCCAGATGTCCGAATATGAACGCCGCAACCGCAGTCGCCGGCTGGACGACGCCTATGACGTCGAGGACAGCAGCCACCGGATCAGCGCCTCCATCGACGTGATCGCCGCGCGGCTGGAAGCCGCCGAGCGCCGCTCGACCGTCGCCATTCAAGGCGTGGATCAGGCGGTTTCCGGCCTGATGCGTCGTCTCGATGGCCAGGAGGCCGAAGCTCAAGGCGCCGCCCGCCGCATCGACGACATCGCCGAGGAACTGCGCGAGGGCCATCGCCGCCTGCGCGCCTTCGAGCGCGACACCGGCCCGCTGACGCAGGAAACCTTCGCCAAGGTCGAGACCTCGCTGGGCGCGCTGAGCGGCCGTCTCTACGACATCGAGGAACGCCAGCGTCTGGGCGTCAACGATCTGCGCGAGCGGATGGAGGCGGTCGAAAAGGCCGCCGGCCCCGGCGTCGGCACCGAGATGCTGACCCAGGTCGGCGCGCGTCTGGACGAGGCCCAGAACCGCACGACCGAAGCCTTGAAGACGCTGGAACGCTCGTTCGCCGAACTAGACCAGCGGATGCGGTCGGCCGAAAGCCGGGTCGAGCCGGAAAGCGCGCGGGATCTCGCGCGCTTTGAAAAGCTGGCCGAAAGCCTGTCGCGCCAGATCGAGAACAACCGCGCCGAAATGATGCAGCGTCTCGACGCCGCCGAGACCGGCGCACGCATCGACCGCATCGAACGCGCGGTCCAGGCCGTCGGCGACCAGATCAAGACGTCCGAGCAGAAGGGCGCCGTGGGCCTGGAAGCCATGGGGCGCGAAGTCCTGCGCATCGCCCGCAACCTGAACGCCCGCGTCCAGAAGGTCGAAACCGAGGGCGCCGGCCGCACCGAGGCCGTCGCTCGCGCTGTGACCGAGGCCGTCGGCCAGACCATCGAGACCGAGGTCGCGCGGCGCGCCGGTCGCCTGGATCAGGAGTTCGCACGTCACGTCGACCGCGTCGATCAACGCCTGACCGCTAGCGATGACCGCCACGCCATCGCGCTGGAGAAGCTGGGCGGCGAGATCACCCGCATCTCGGACCAGCTGAGCGACCGCATCGCCCAGTCGGAGCGCCGCTCGCAGCAGGCGCTGGAAGACATCGGCCGACGCCTGTCGGAAAGCTCGGACAAGATCGAGCAACGCTACGACCGCGCCTCGGGCGAACTGGCCGAGCGGATGCGGATGAGCGAGGAGCGCACCGCCCGCCTGCTGGCCGAGGCCCGCGACAGCATCGATGCGCGCGGCCCCACGCCGATCCGCGACAAGCCGCTGGACAGTGAGCCGTCCTGGACGCCGTCGCGCCCTGTTCTGGAACGCGCCGCGCCTGCGCCCATCCAGTCCACATCCGTTGATGGCGACTGGCGCGCCGCCGCCTTCCCCGACGAGACCTTCACCGACCAGGACGCCTGGTCCAGCGATCCGGTCACGCCCGAAGTCGCCGCAGCCTCGCCTTTCCCCTCGACCAACTTCGCCGAGCCTGAAGCCGACACGGTCACGGCCGATGCGGACGAAACGCTGGCGCACCAGGTCGATCCCGACGGCGTCGAACCCATCATCCAGCCCTTCAGCGGCTTCGGCGGCGCCGATGTCGAGGATGCGCTGGAAGCGACCTCGCCCGGCTTCTCGACCGAGAAGCGCGACGCCCCCGTTCTGGACGCCGCCGACGACGACGATTTCGGCGGCGAGACCGAGTTCGTCGATCCGCGCCAGCTTCGCGCCACCATGGGCGCCGCGGCCGCCGCCGGTCGCGCCTCGGCGACCCGCAGCACCATCGACGCCGCCCGCGCCGCCATCACCACGCCGCCCGAGCCGGAACCGGCGCCGCGTTCGGGCTTTGGCCTCAAGCGCGGCGGCAAGTCCAAGCTGCAGGAGCGGCTGGACAGACAGGCGGCCAAGGACGGCTCGACCGTCAAGAAGACCTTTCTGGCCTCGGTCACGGCGGTCGCCCTGACAGGCGGCGTCTATGGCTATCTGTCCCTGACCGACGGCGGCGCGCCCGACTTCGACCTGCCGAGCTTCGGCGGCGCCCCCGCCGCTGACCCCGCCATGCCTATCGCCGCCTCGGCCGTGACGCCGACGGGCGTGCGACCGACCTTCGACCTCGCCGGTCCCGGCGCGGCCGACTACGAAACGGCCATCGGCAAGCTGGAGGCCGGCGACAGCACGGGTCTGGACGGCATGAAGCGCGCCGCCAATCTGGGCTACGCCCCGGCCCAGACCTATCTGGGTCAGCTCTATCTGGATGGCGCCAACGGCGTGCCCGCCGACCCGGCGCAAAGCCGTCAGTGGGGCCGTCGTGCGGCCGAGGGCGGCGATCCGCGCGGCATGCATCTCTATGGGATGCAACTCTATGAAGGCGACGGCGGCGCGACCAATCAGGCCGAAGCCCTGACCTGGCTGCTGAACGCGGCCGAGCGCGGCCTGCCGGACAGCCAGTACAATGTCGCGCGCATCTACGAGACCGGCGCCGACGGCGTGGCCAAGAATCCGACCGAAGCCCTGAAGTGGTACATGATCGCCGCGCGCGGCGGCGACTCCGAGGCCCAGGCCGCCGTGACGCGCCTGCGTCCGACGGCCAGCGCCACCGCCCAACGCGCCGCCCGAACCGCCGCAGACGCCTTCGTCGCCCAGTCCCAGCCCCAGTCGCAACCCGCTTCGCAGGCGACGGGCTAGATTCACACGCATCGGGCGGCTATCGGTCGCCCGTGTCGTCACGACCTCGTCCCCGCCTGACGGCGATCCTTTAACCGCTCCAGCCGAAGGCGCGTCCTTTGGACATCTATCTGCCGATCGCCGAGGTTTCGGTGAACTGGCCGACCCTGGTGATCCTGGGGGCGGTGGTCGGGTTCGTGTCCGGCCTGTTCGGCATCGGCGGCGGCTTCCTGATGGCCCCGATCCTGGTCTTCCTGGGCATTCCCCCGACCGTCGCCGTCGCCAGCCAGGCCAGCCACGTCGTCGCCTCCTCGACCTCGGGCGTCATCCGCTATGCCGGGGCGGGTTCTGTCGATTTCAAGATGGGATCGGTGATGGCGGCCGGGGGCGCGGTCGGCGCTCTGGCGGGGGTCGAACTGTTCCGATACCTGCGCCTGCTGGGCCAGGCCGACCTGGTCGTCGCCGTCTCCTATCTCGTCTTCCTGGGCGCCATCGGCGTCCTGATGCTGAACGAGAGCCTGACCGAAATCCTGCGCCGTCGTCGGGGCCTGCCCGCGCCGCACAAGCAGCATCGGCGGCCGATGTGGCTGTATGGCCTGCCGCTGAAGATGAAGTTCCCCAAGTCGGGTCTGTACATCAGCGCCCTGCCGCCGTTCGGCCTGGGCGTCTTCGCGGGCGTCCTGTCGGCCATCATGGGAGTGGGCGGCGGCTTCATCCTGGTACCGGCCATGCTGTATATCCTGCGGATGCGGGCGGGCGCGGTGGTGGGGACCAGCCTGTTCCAGATCATCATCACGACTGCGATCACCACCATACTTCAGGCCGGGCGCAACCAGACGGTCGACATCGTCCTGTCCACCATCCTGCTGCTGGGCGGGGTGGTCGGCGCGCAAGTCGGCGCGCGGTTCGCCGGGCGGTTCCGCGCCGAGGAGCTGCGGGCGGCGCTGGGGCTGATCGTTCTACTGGTCGGAATCCAGATGGGGCTGGACCTGTTCGTGCGCCCCAACGACATCTTCATGATCGCCCCAGGGATCGCGGACTGATGCAGGCGCTTCCTCCCCCTCCGCCAGCGATCACAGCGCCGGCTCCGGCCCCGGATCGTTCCGAGGCGACGACCGGCGACCTGCGCGTCGCCGCCGCCCTGACCGACGCCCAGGTTCGGGTCGATTCCAGCTTCACGGGCGCGTCCATCGTCCTGTACGGCGCGGTGTTCAATCCGACGCCCGAGCCGGCCGATGTCGTGGTGGTGGTGCGGGGACCGGATGCGCCGATCCGCCTGGTCAAGAAGACCCGCACCTCGGGCGTCTGGCTGAACAGCCGGCCTGTGCTGTTCGAGGGCGCGCCCGGCTTCTATATGACCGCCTCGACCCGTCCGCTCAGCGACATCGCCGACTTCGGCCAGCTGCGGCGTCTCGGCGTCGGGGTCGATCACCTGCGCATCGACGCGCCGGAGGAGAGCCGCACCGTCACCCGCTATGGCGTGCGTGACGTGGTCGTCAGCCGACTGGGCGACGACTATCTGGACTGGCGCCGCGCCGTGATCCGGCTGAAGGAGGCCGCCGCCCTCTACGACACCGATTCCCAAGGCGTCGAGTTCGTGGACCGGGGCCTGTTCCGCGCCGAGGTCGAACTGCCCACCGTCGCCCCGACCGGCAAATACTACGCCGAAGTCTGGCTGTTCCAGAATGGCGAGCCGCAGTCGGTGTCCAACCTGACGCTCACGGTCGAGAAGGTCGGATTGGAGCGCGACATCTACGAGTTCGCGCACCGTCGTCCGTGGCTTTACGGCGTGCTGTGCGTCGTTCTGGCCGCCCTGACCGGCTACGGCGCCTCGCGCATCTTCAGTCGTCGAAGCTGAAGCCCAGTTCGGCGCGCAGGGCTTGCGGCGTCAATCCGCCGGCCCTCAGTTCGGCCAGGGTAACCGAGCGATCCCGCTTGGCGTAGCGCCGCCCGTCCGGTCCCGCCAGCAGCCGGTGATGGCGATAGGTCGGCGCCGGCCAGCCCATCAGCGTCTGGATCAGCCGCTGCACATGGGTCGCCTCGAAAAGATCCTGGCCCCGGATCACATGGCTCACGCCCTGCAGCGCGTCGTCGTGCGTCACGGCCAGATGATAGGCGACGCCGGTATCCTTGCGCGCCAGCACCACATCGCCCGCCGCCTCGGGGTCGACAGCGACGAGGCCCGTCTCGCCGTTCGGACCTTCGCCTTCCTCCACGAAGCTCAGGCCGTTCCAGACCGCGTCGCCCAAAGCCTCTCGCGCCCGATCCAGCGACAGCCGCCAGGCGAAGGGCGCGCCCGAGGCCAGCAGACGCGCCTCTTCATCCGCCGGATGTGGGCCGGGTCTTGCCGCCTCCATCGCCCCGTGCGGCGCGTCGCCGATGCTGGCCAAGATGTCCTTGCGCGTGCGGAAACACCGATAGAGCAGACCGCGCGCCGTCAGGCTTTCGATCACGGCACCGTAGTCGTCCAGATGATCGGACTGCCGCCGGACCGGGGTCTCCCAGTCCAGACCCAGCCAGGCCATGTCTTCCAGAATGCCCGCCTCGTATTCTGCTCGGCACCGCGTCGGGTCGATGTCCTCGATTCTCAGCACGAACCGCCCACCCGTCACATTCACCGCCGACCAGGCGGTCAGGGCTGAGAAGGCATGACCCTTGTGCAGACGGCCGGTGGGGGAGGGGGCGAAGCGGGTGACGAACACGGCTCAGTCTTCGTCCCCAGCGAGCAGATGCGTCCAATCGCGCGCGGCATGAAGGATGCGGACGACCTCGACATCGCCCGTCACTCTGTAGAAAATCAGATAGCTGCCTTCGGCACGTTTACGCAGGTCGGCGACGCCAGCTTCCGGATAGCGTCGCGGATTTTGAGCGAGGGTTTCGCACCGTTCGAAAAGCGTCCTGACCAGCCGACGGGCCGCGTTTGGGCTGTCCAGCGCCACATGGTCTTCGATCACAGCCAGATCCTGCAAGGCGGCGTCGGCGAGCCGAACCCTCATTCGCCTTCGGCGGCCCAGCGGGCCTCGAACGCAGCGCGGGCGTCTTCGAGTGGCGTCAACCGACCGGCGTCGGCGTCGGCGATCCCTTCTTCCAGCTTGCCCAGCAAGGCCGCCAGTCGGGCTTCATGCTCCTGCACCAGTCGCACGCCGGTGCGCAGCACCTCGCTCTTGGAGCCGTATCGGCCGTCGCGGACCAAACGGTCCACCACCTGTTCCAGCGCGCCCAGTTCGACGGTCATGGTCATGACGACATCCTCAATCCACAGGCCAATAATAGTTATTAGGCTATGCTGTCGCCAGCCGAAATCCGCCAACGCCTCCATTTCCTTGAGCGCCCGCGCAGGTCATAGGTAGGCCATGCCGCTTCAACCCACGCCCCAGGACATCGCCGCCGCGCGCGAGGCGCTGGTCGCCGCCGATCCGGCGTTGGCGCGGGTTCACGCGCAGACGCCGGCCTTCGAATGGCGGCTGCGGGTCGGTGGGTTCGAGGGGCTGTTTCGCATGATCGTGGAGCAGCAGGTTTCGGTGGCCTCGGCCGCTTCGGTCTGGGCGCGGCTGCGCGAAGGGATGGGCGGGATCACGCCCGAACTGTTGCTGACGCACGACCTGGACCAACTGCGTGGCATGGGCCTGTCGCGGCAGAAGGCGACCTATGGCCAGGGCATCGCGCGGGCCCAGATGGCGGGCGAAATCGATCTGGAGCATCTGGCCAATCTCGACGACGAGGCGGCGATCGCCTCCCTGACGGCGCTGAAGGGCGTGGGGCTGTGGACGGCCGAGGCCTATCTGCTGATGTGCGAGGGGCGGCTGGATGTGTTTCCCGGCGGCGACGTGGCGCTGCAAGAGGCGATCCGCTGGGCCGACGGCGCCGAGGTGCGGCCCGATCAGAAGGGTGCCTATGCCCGCGCCGAGGTCTGGCGGCCCTATCGCGCGGTGGCGACCCATCTGCTGTGGGCCTGGTACACCGGCGTAAAACGCGGCGAGATCGTATTGGACGCACCGGCATGACCCCGCTCGATCCCGTCCTGACCGAACCTCTGCGCAACCCCCAAACCGTGCTGACGGCGCTGGACTTCGCCGGCGTCGCCGTCTTCGCCGCCACCGGCGCCCTGGCCGCCGCACGCGAGAAGCACGATGTGGTCACCTTCGCCTTTTTCGGCGCCATCACCGGCGTGGGCGGCGGCACCTTGCGCGACCTGTTGCTGGGTCTACCCGTCTTCTGGGTGCAGGACTGGCGCTATCTCGCGGTCTGTCTGTTCGCCTCGACGGCCCTGTGGCTGGTGGGTCAGCGCGACTGGCGGTTCCGCGCCCTGCTGTGGCTGGATGCAGTAGGCCTGGCGGCCTATGGCGTCATGGGCGCGGCCAAGGCCGAGGCGGCGGGCGCTCCGGCCCTGATCTGCATCGTCATGGGCACGCTGACGGCCTGTTTCGGCGGGGTGGTGCGCGACACATTGGCGGGTCAGCCGTCGATCCTGCTGCGGCGAGAGATCAACGTCACGGCGGCCATAGTGGCTGCGACCGTCTATATCGCGCTGCGGGCGCCCGGCACGCCGATCTGGCCCGCCGCCATCGTCGCGGCCCTGTGCGGTTTCCTGCTGCGCGCCGCCGCCCTGCGCTGGGGCTGGACCCTGCCGGGCTTCCCGACGCACGCCAGCCGCGCCTAGGTTATGAGCGAAATCCCCGCCGCCTATCGCGACTCTCCCCGCTGGCCTTTCGGCGACAGCCCTGAACTGGCCGACGAATTGCTGGCCCTGGTGCTGGCCGGCGTCAAGCGCGCGACCTGTTCGTCGCTGGCGGCGTGCGAGGCCGACATCATGCCGACCGTCGGCGAGGTCAGCGTGATCCTGGACGGCGCGGGAACGCCCTGCTGCGCCATCCGCACGACCCATGTCGAGATCATGGCTTTCGAGGACGTCAGCGAGGACTTCGCCCGCGCCGAGGGGGAAGGCGACCTGAGCTATGAATGGTGGCGGGACGCGCACGAGGCTTATTACCGTCGCGAAGGCAGCTGGGCGCCGGGCATGAAGGTCGTCTGCGAGCGTTTCGAACTGGTCGAGGTCTTCTGACGCCGCGTCACGAAAACGCTGCACACTGGTCATGGCGATGAGCGGGAATCACGCGTAGGCTGATCTCACAAGACTAGGGAAGGAGACGTGTCCTCACCTCTGTCGCCTCCATATCCCCCCGTCCGCGCGGGAGGGCCTGATGCAGGTTCTCCATCGACCGCCCTCCGGTTTTCCGGCCCTGGTGCTGAACGCCGACTTCCGGCCGCTGTCCTATTATCCGCTGTCGCTCTGGCCGTGGGAGGAGGCGGTCAAGGCGGTCTATCAGGACCGCGTGGATGTGGTGTCCCTGTATGACAAGGTCGTCCGCTCGCCCTCGATGGAGATGCAGCTTCCCAGCGTGATCGCGCTGCGCAGCTACGTGGACCAGGACCGCAACCCCGCCTTCACCCGCTTCAACGTCTTCCTGCGAGACGGTTTCGCCTGTCAGTACTGCGGGGAATCCAAGGAGCTGACCTTCGACCACGTCATCCCCCGCTCGCACGGCGGCCGCACGACCTGGGAGAACATCGTCGCCGCCTGCAGTCCCTGCAACCTGGCCAAGGGCGGGCGAACACCGCGCCAGGCCATGATGCCGATCCGCCGCGAACCCTATCGCCCCAACGCCTGGCAGCTTCAGGACGCCGGCCGCCGCTTCCCGCCCCACTATCTGCACCAGAGCTGGCTCGACTATCTCTATTGGGACATCGAACTCGAACCCTAGGGGCGCTGGACGGCGCTCACAGGCGACGGCCCGGTCGAGGCGCGGCGGCGACGCAGGCGGCGGTCCAGGCGGTCGATCTCGGTCAGGGTCAGGTCGGGGTGGCGTCGGAACGACTGGCGAAGTTGCTCGATACGGCCGGGCGCCCAGGCGGCCGTCACACCGGCGGCGCCGGCCAGGAAGTCGACGATGGAGACGCTGCGGCCGGTCAGGGCTTGCAGCAGTTCGACGCCGAAGGCGGCGGCGATGACATAGAGGGCCAGGTCGTCGCGGCGCTGACTTGGCGCGATCAGGAACAGGCCGCTGGCCACGCCGTAGAAGGCGATGACGTGCGCGGCCTTGTCATTCAGGCCGAACACCTGCTCCAGCCCCTGGAACGGCCCCAGCATCAGGACGGCCATGCCCAGCGCCGCCAGGGCGAAGCCGAGGCGGGCGGCCATGACGATGCGGCGTGGCGTGAGCATGAGGCGGGCGTCCGTGATCCTTGATCCGCCGTCATCCTGCATCACCGTCCGCCAAGATGCGGTGAAGCGACGTGCTGAACGGTTTACGAACGCCCTATCGCAGTACGTCCCAGGCCAGGGCGTGGACCCGGTCCCGTCCCAGGGCGGCGGCTAGGGGCGGGGCGGCGAACAGATCGGCGATCGCGGGATCGCGCACGTTCAATCCGCCAGTGAAGGCGCCGAAGGCCGGCAGGATGAGGCGCGATCCGTCCGTGACGAAACACGGCCGCCGCACGCCGCGCCCATAGGCGGCGACCTTGGCGGCGGGGTGCAGGTGGCCCGCGACCTCGCCACGACGGTCGTCGTCGGCGGTCAGCGGTTCGGGCTCATGCGTCAGGCGAAGCGCGCCCAGGGTCATGTCGCCGACGATCCGGCCGGGCAGGCGGGTCGCGGCGTCGGCATCGCGAGCGAGCGCCTCGCGGTCGTGATTGCCCTCCAGCCACAGCCAGTCGCGCCCCGACGCCAGCCGGTCCAGACGCGCGCGGTCTTCGGCCGCCATGCGGGGAATGGCCTTAGTGTCATGGAAACTGTCGCCCAGCAGCACGACCATGGCCGGGTCCAGATCGTCGATCTCGGCCTCAAGCTTGTCCAGCGTGGCGCGGCTGTCATAGGGCGGCAGCAGCTGACCCCGCACGGCGAAGGCCGAACCCTTTTCCAGGTGCAGGTCCGCGACGATCAGGGCGCCGTGGGCCGGAAGCCACAACGCCCCGGAGCAACGAAGCACGCACGCCTCGCCCGCGATCCGCACGCTCAGCGACCCGCAGGTCTTGCGGGCGGGCGACAGGGTCTGGCGCAGGACGGCGTTCATGCGGCCTCGCCGGGTTCGGCGTCGTCCATGACCTCTGCGATCAGCAGGTCGGCGCTTTCGTCCAGGATCATTTCGGCGGCGTCCCCGCCGACCCGCTCGCGCCCGATCTGGACCAGAACCGGCACGCAGAAGGGCGAGGGGCGCGTCAGGGGCTGGTGACGGATGCGCCCCTCGATCCGCGCCAGCATCTGGCCCAGGCGCGCCACGTCCAGCAGGCCGGACGCCGCGTCGGCGCGGGCAGTCTTGAGCAGCAGATGGTCGGGTTGGTGGCGGCGCAGCACGTCGTAGATCAGGTCGGTGGAAAAGGTCACTTGCCGCCCAGTCTTCTCGGCGCCGGGCAGGCGTCGCTCGATCAAGCCCGAGATCAGGGCGCAATTGCGGAAGGACCGCTTCATCATGAAGCTTTCCTCCAGCCAGTCTTCCAGATCGTCGCCCAGCATGTCGGACTGGAACAGGGCATCCAGGTCGATCCCATCCATCGGCTTGATCGACCAGATGGCCAGCGAATAGTCCGTCACCACGAAGCCCAGCGGCCCGACGCCCATCCGGTCCAGCCGCCGCGTCAGCAGCATGCACAAGGTGGTGTGGGCCAGATTGCCTTCGAACGGATAGGCGACCAGGAAATGCCGGCTGCCGCGCGGGAAGGTCTCGACCAGCATGGATTCCGCATTGGGAATGACCGAGCGGTTCTCCTGAAGCTCCAGCCATTCCTGGACGTCGGGCGGCAGGACGCGCCAGTGGTCGCGATCGTGGATCATGGTCCGCACCCGGTCGGCCAACGAGGTCGACAGAGGGAACTTCGACCCGCCCCAGGACGGGATCTTGGGGTCCTTGTCGTTGGCGTGAGTGACCAGGGCGTCGGTCCCCGTGATGCCCTGGAACGCCCAGACCTGGCCCGCGAACAGGAAGGTGTCGCCGGGCGTCAGCTGTTCGAAATACCACTCCTCGGCCTCGCCCACCTTGCGGCCGCCGATCAGCTGGCGCGACGCCCCGCCGCGACGGCTGGCGACGCGCACGTTCAGTGTTCCGGCCGAGACGATGGCGCCGACGTTCATGCGGTGGCGCTGGGCGATATGCTGGTTGCGGACTTTCCAGCGGCCATCCTGGGTCCTGACGATGCGGGCGAACCGGTCATAGGTCCGCAGCGCATATCCGCCGGTGGCGACGAAATCGACCACCTCCTCGAACTGCTCCCACGTCAGGTCGCGATAGGGACCGCAGCCTACGATCTCGTCGTACAGGGCCTGCATGTCGAAGGCCTCTGAACAGGCCACGCCCATGATGTGCTGCGCCAGGGTGTCGAGCGTGCCGATGTGGACCGGCTCCCAGTCGAAGGCGTTGTCGGCCACCGCCTCGCGCGCCGCCTGGCACTCCAGCATCTCGAACCGGCTGGCGGGCACCAGCAGGGCGCGCGACGGCTCGTCCAGCCGGTGGTTGGCGCGGCCGATCCGCTGGACCAGGCGGCTCGATCCCTTCGGCGCCGCCATCTGAATGACCAGGTCCACATCGCCCCAGTCGATGCCCAGATCCAGTGTCGAGGTGCAGACCACCGCCCGCAGGTCACCCCGCGCCATCGCCGCCTCGATCTTGCGCCGTTGCTCCGCCGCCAGCGAGCCGTGGTGCAGGCCGATGGGCAGGTTCTCGTCGTTGATGGCCCAGAGCTGCTGAAAGACGAACTCCGACTGCCAGCGGGTGTTGACGAAGATCAGCGCCAGGGTCGAACGCTGGATGGCGGCGTAGACTTCCGGGATGGCGTGCTGGCCGGTGTGGCCCGCCCAGGGGACCTTGCCCTCGGAGATCAGGACGTCGATGACGGCGGGGGCGCCGGGGTCGCCACGGACCAGCTTGACTGCGTTGAGAGCCCCTCCACCACCTTCGGCGGTCCCCCTCCCCATTTCATGGGGAGGAGACGGCTCGGCCTGCGTCGCCTCCCCGCTTTGTGGGGAGGGGGACCGCGAAGCGGTGGAGGGGTTCTTTGTGTCCGCATCACCCGGCGCCAGCCACCCCCGGATCAGATCGGGATCTTCGATGGTCGCGCTCAGCCCCACCCGCCGCATCCCCGGCGAAAAGCTCTGCAACCGCCCCAAGCCCAGCGACAGCAGATCCCCGCGCTTGCCGCTCCAGATCGCATGGACTTCGTCCAGCACCACGCATTTCAGATCGGCGAAATAGGACCGCGCCCCCTCCCAGGCGCAGAACAGAGCCAACTGCTCGGGCGTGGTCAGCAGGATGTCGGGCGGGAAGTCGCGCTGGCGCTGGCGCTTGGATTGCTTCGTATCGCCGGTCCGTGTCTCGACGTGGATGTTCAGCCCGATCTCCCGGATCGGAGTCATCAGATTACGCTCGACGTCGGTGGTCAGCGCCTTCAGCGGCGACAGATACAGCGTGTGCACCCCCGACCCCGGCCCGGTCGCCGGCCTCGGCCCGCGCTCCGCCAGTTCGATCAGGCTGGGCAGAAAACCCGCCAGCGTCTTGCCCCCGCCGGTCGGCGCGACCAGCAGCGCGTGTCGGCCCGCTTCACCCGCCGCGATCATCTCCAACTGATGCCGCCGAGGCGACCAGCCGCGCTGCGCAAACCAGTCGGCGAAGAGAGGGGGAAGGGGCGTCACCCCGACCGAGCGCCCGTGCAGGCGTGACCGTTCCATGCACCGCCCGCGTCGAGGCATGAATCCTGTGCGATGAAGCTGCTGAGTTTAGGTCCAGCGATTAGCCCCATCAGGACGATGAGCCCCGTCATCAGTAGGATCACGGCTGACAGACCCATCGGAGTAAAAAGCTTCATCTTTCGAGCCATGACTTACAATTAGCGTGTCAGAGCGTCAGTCGCCAGATGTTCCCGTTCCGTTTCAGTCCCGACGTCGCTATCTATCGCTCGTGTCCGACGAATCCGTCATCGCTGAAACCCGCCTGACCGGCGCCGAGCCGTGGGCGGGGCTGCCGCCTGCGCTCGCCACGCCGCCCGGCTCGGGTGCGGTGTGCGACGAGGCGGGGGCGAGGAAGATCGGGCGAGGAGCGGCCGAGGGGGTGTTCACGACCGGGCCGGTGATGGTGGCGCATGCGTCGCTGACGGCGCGGCGGCTGGGGCTGACGCCGCCGCCGAGGTCACCCGAACTGATGGATGTGCTGGAGCTTTACGCCTTCGTGCGGCCGGCGCGGTTTTGTGCGCCGTCGCCGACGGGGCTGGCCCTGTCGCTGGGCCTGGCCGAGCCGAAATCGGCGGAGGAACAGGCGGAGGCCCTGCGCGAGGCGGCGGGCCTGTTGCTGCGCGAACTGGCTCAAGCGGCTTATCCCGAGCGCGAGGCGGCCTATGTCCTGGCGCTGACGATGCAGCGCGCGGGCTGGGCCTGGGGCGAGCGGGTGGTGCAGGCGCTGGAGGCCGGCGGGGTGCGGGCGCGCCAGCATCGCGGGTCTGGTCTGGATGTCTGGTCGCGCCTGACCGAATGGGAGGACGAGGCCCCGCGCGGCGAGGCGGGATCGGCACCGGTCGACAGCGAGAGTGCGCGTATCCGGCTGGAGAAACTGCTTCAGGCGTCTGGTCTGGACGAGACGCGACCGACCCAATCGGATTACGCCGCCGAGGTCGCCTTCGCCTTTTCGCCTCGCAACGAGGAGGGCCGGCCCCGCGTGCTGCTGGCCGAGGCGGGGACCGGCACGGGCAAGACCCTGGGCTATCTGGCGCCCGCTTCCCTGTGGGCCGAGCGGAACCAGGGGGCGGCCTGGATCTCGACCTATACCCGCGCCCTGCAGCGCCAGATCGACCGCGAGAGCCATTCGCTGTGGCCCGATCCGGCCGAACGCAAGAAGAAGGCGGTGATCCGCAAGGGGCGCGAGAACTATCTGTGCGTCCTGAACCTGCAGGACATGGTGCAGGCGGCCCAGCTGGGGAACGGCGACCTGATCGGTCTGGCGCTGGCCGGGCGATGGGCGCTGCATACGCGCGACGGCGACATGACGGGCGGGGACTTTCCCGGCTGGCTGCCCGGCCTGTTCGCCATGCCGGCGGCCCATGCGGCGGGCGCGGCGAACCTGGTGGATCGGCGCGGCGAATGCGTCCATGCGGCCTGTCCGCACTACCGCACCTGTTTCGTGGAGAAGACCATTCGCGCCAGCCGCCGCGCGGACCTGGTCATCGCCAACCACGCCCTGGTTCTGACCCAGGCGGCGTTCGACGGCGCGCGCTCGGCGCGGGGCCAGAAGCAGGACGGCGAGACGGCGGCCCTGAAGCGGATCGTCTTCGACGAGGGCCACCATCTGTTCGATGCCGCCGACAGCGCCTTTTCCGCCTGTCTGTCGGGCCAGGAGGCGGCCGAGCTGCGCCGCTGGATCCGCGGACCGGAGGGGCGGGGGCGTCGCGGGCGCGGGTTGGAGCAGCGGCTGGGCGACATGGTCGGCGACAATGACGCGGCGTTGAAGGCGCTTCAGGACGCCATCCGCGCCTCGGCGGCGTTGCCGGGCGAAGGCGTGTCGGGCCGGGTCGCGCCTGCGTCTGGCGAGGTCAATCCGATCGGCCCGATCGAGGCCTTCCTGGCTGCCGCGTTGGATCAACTTCGGGCACGCACCGCCGAGACCAATACTTACGGCGGGCCCGAGTTCGGCATGGAGTGCGCGCTGAAGCCCGTGACCGATTCGGTCGCCGAGACCGCCCGTGCGGCGGCCCAGGCTTTGGCCGCCATTGAGGCGCCACTGTTGGCCCTGTCGCGGCATCTGGAGGACATTCTGGATGACGAGGCGGCCGAGCTGGACGGCTCTCAGCGGTCGCGGATCGAGGGGGCGCTGCGCGGTCTGGACCGACGCGCGCGCATGACCTTGCCGGGGTGGCGGTCGATGCTGGCCGCGCTGGAGGACGGGGGAGATCAGCCGGATCCCGATTTCGTCGACTGGCTATCGGCCGAGACGGCGTTCGGCCGCATCCACGACGTGGCCCTGCGTCGCCACTGGATCGACCCGACCGTGCCGCTGGAGGCCGCCGTGATCGTGCCGTCGCACGGGGTGCTGGTGACCTCGGCGACCCTGTCCGATCCGATGCAGGAAGATCCGTTCGATCTGGCGCGGATGCGGACCGGATCGGCCCGTCTGATCGATCCGCCCCGCACCCTCAAGGTCGAAAGCCCGTTCGACTATGCGGCCAACAGCCGGGTCATCGTCGTCAACGATCTGGTCAAGGACGATCCGCGACAGACGGCGGCGGCGATGCGCGAACTGTTCCTGGCGGCGGGGGGCGGGGGCTTGGGCCTGTTCACCGCCATTCGCCGGCTGAAGGCGGTCTATGAACGGTTGGGGCCGGACCTGGCGAAATCCGGCGTGCCGCTTTACGCCCAACACGTCGATCCGCTGGAGGTCGGGGCGCTGGTGGACATGTTCCGGGTCGAGGAGAACTCGTGCCTCTTGGGCACCGACGCCGTGCGTGACGGGGTGGACGTGCCGGGACGGTCGCTGCGTGTCCTGGCCTTCGACCGCGTGCCGTGGCCGCGCCCGGATCTGCTGCACAAGGCGCGGCGCGAACGGCTGGGCGGCAAGGGCTATGATGATGCGCTCGCTCGCGCCCGCATCGCCCAGGCCTTCGGGCGGTTGATCCGGCGCGGCGACGACAAGGGGGTGTTCCTGATGCTGGACGCCGCCACGCCGACACGCCTGTTCGCCAGCCTGCCGCCGGGAACCGAGGTCCAGCGCATGGGCCTGGCCGATGCGGTGGAACTGACCCGCAGCTTCCTGAACCCCGAGACGACTTAGGATGTCCAAGACCACGCCCGCGACCGTCGCCCTGACCAAGGCCGGGGTCGCCTTCGATCTGTATCCCTACGATTACGATCCCGATGCGCCGCGCGTGGGATTGCAAGCGGCCGAAGCTTTGGGGATTGCGCCGGAACAGGTGTTCAAGACGCTGATGGTTCTGGTCGATGGCGCGCCCGCGTGCGTCATCGTGCCCTCCGACTGCGAGGTCAGCATGAAGAAGCTGGCGGCGGTGCTGGGGGGCAAGTCGGCCCAGATGATGAAGCCCGCCGACGCCGAACGGCTGACGAGCTACAAGGTCGGCGGGGTCAGCCCCTTCGGCCAGAAGAAGGCCGTGCCGACCGCGATGGACGAGACGGCCATTCTGTTCGATCAGGTGCTGATCAATGCAGGCCAGCGCGGGCTGTTGCTTGGCATCGCGCCGGAGGATGCGCGCAGCGTCGCGGATGCGGTGCTGGCTGACCTGACCGCCTAGAACGCCATGGAGCGGCGCGCTATAGGCTCCGGCATGACCGAAGCCACGACCAAGCGACCCAGCCGCAAGGGCCTTTATGCGCCCTTTATCCTCGTGCTGATCGCCTTGGCGGCCTGGACCGGCTGGTGGGTCTTTCTGACGCGCCAGATCGACACGCGGCTTGAGGCCCAGGTCCAGACCCTGCGTCAGGACGGCTGGGACGTGCGGTTCGCGGGCAAGACGATCTCCGGCTGGCCCTTCCGCACCCGTGTCGGCCTGACCCAGCTGGTGGTCGAGACGCCGTCGGGGCATGCGATCAATGCGGCCGAACTGAACGCCGAGGCCAACGCCTATCAGCCGACCAAATGGGTGGTGGTGGCGCCGCAGGGGCTGATGCTGACCCGCGCCGGCAAGGGCGAGGTCGCGGTCAAGGGCGACGCCATCCGCATGAGCGCCAGCGGCATAGACCAGCGCTGGCCCAATCTGGCGCTGGAGATGGTCAATCCGGTCTTCACGACCCAGACCGGCGCCGAACCCTTCCCCATCGCCCGCGCCGCGCGGATCGAATTCTACGCCCGGCCGCATCTGGAAGGTTCGACCACGCCGACCGACGACGTCGATGTCATGTTCCGTCTGGTGGACGGCCAAGGGCGTGCCGATGGCCCGGTCGAAGGCTTCGCCCAGGACGGCCGCCTGACCACCCAGCTTGAGGCCGTGATCGGCCAGGCCAGCCTGTTGAAGACGGGCGGCGATGCGGCCGGGGTCTTCTCGGCCTGGACGAAGGCGGGCGGGACGTTCCGCAATGTGCGCGGCGACCTTCAGGCGGGCGACAGCCGCGCCACCTTGACCAGCGCCGTGCTGAGGGCCGACGCGAACGGTCGGCTGACAGGCCAGGTCGAGCTGCAGGCGCAGAAACCTCTGCCCGCGCTGGCCGGCCTGATGGCGACGCGACAGGGGCCGGTCAACCGGATCGGCGCGGCCGGGGCCGCCGCTGCGGCGGGCGCCGCCGAGGCGACGGGTCAGGAGCAACTGCCTCTGACGCTGGTGTTCCGCGACGGCCGCACCTGGCTCGGTCCCTTCCCCCTGGCCCCGGCGCCCAAGCTGTTCTGATGGCCCTGCTGGACGAACCCGAAACGAACGAGGCCCTGCTGGCGCTGGATCGCGCCCTGGTCGACGCAGTGCGCGCGCGGGTCGCGGCTGGGACGCGCGACCGGGTCGACGCCTCGGCCATCGCCCTGCGCCAATTGCTGGACGACGCGTCGCCCGCCGAAGCGGGGGCGGTCAAGGCGGTGTGGGGCCGGCTGGAGGTCGCGACCGGCGCGGCCGTCGTCGTCTGCGGCGGCGTGGCTCAGGCTCTGGCGACCGACCGCTATGGTCTGGGCGCGCGACCGATGTCGGCGGACGACGCCTTGAAGGCGGTCGAGGCCGGGTCGCGCGCGGTGATCGACCTGTCGCCCGACCGGCCGTGGTGGGGGCGGCTGCTGGCCCGGCCCGAACTGAAGATCGTCGCCGCCCTGCCGGACGACCGACGCGGCCGACCCCAGGCCTTCGTGGTGTCCACGGACATGTCTGGCCCGACCGGCGACGACCGCAGCTTCTGGGTCACCGACAGCGGCTGGTCCGAGACCAAGATCGTCGAGGCCCTGGGCGAGGCCGGTCTGGTCGCCGATCCGTTGGCGGCGGCGGGCGGCTTGAAGCTGTTCATGCTGACGGGCTATGTGCAGGCCGAGGACGGGCGGCTGAAGACCGCGCCCGGCCGCCTGAACGGCGTCATCGGCGCCGCCCCCATCTATTAGTTCAAGGTTTCCCATGACCGACGCGCCCGCCCCCAAGCCCGGCATCCTCGACATCGCCCCCTATGTCGGCGGCAAGTCGTCCATCGCCGGCGTCGCCGAGCCGCTGAAACTGTCCTCGAACGAGAACATGTTGGGCGCGGGCGAGAAGGCGCGCGCCGCCTATGAGGCCGCGATCAAGAACATCCACGTCTATCCCGACGGCCGCGCAACCAAGTTGCGCGACGCGGCGGCCGAGATCCACGGCCTGGAGCCCGAACGCCTGATCTTCGGCAACGGCTCGGACGAGGTCTTCGCCCTGCTGAACCAGACCTATCTGACGGCCGGCGACAACATCGTCTGCGGCCAGTACGGTTTCCTGGCCTACCGGATCAGCGCCCTGGGCTGCGAGGCCCAGGTCAAGCTGGCGCCCGAGCCGAACTTCAAGGCCGAGGTCGATGCGCTGCTGGCCCAGGTCGATGACCGGACCAGGATCGTCTATGTCTCCAACCCGTCGAATCCGACCGGCAGCTACAACACGGGCGAGGAAATCCGCCGCCTGCACGCCGCGCTGGCGCCCCACATCATTCTGGTCGTGGACGAGGCCTATGCGGAATATGTGACCGAGGCCGACTGGGAGACCGCATTCCCGCTGGCCCGCGACGCACAGAACATCGTGGTCACACGCACCTTCTCCAAGATCCATGGCCTGGGCGGTTTGCGCATCGGCTTCGGCTATGCGCCGCTGAAGGTCGCCGAGGCTATCGACCGCATCCGCCTGCCGTTCAACGTCTCGGTTCCGGGCGTCGACGCCGCGACCGCCGCCCTGTTCGACGAGGCGCACCAGACGGCGTCGCGCGAACTGGTGTCGAACTGGAAGCCGCGCCTGACCCAGGCCCTGCGTGGCTTCGGCCTGGAGGTGCTGCCCAGCGCCGGCAACTTCGTGCTGGTGATGTTCGAAGGCGCCGAACGCGCCGCCGCCGCCAACGAGTATCTAAACACCAAGGGCATCATCGTGCGCCCGGTCGGCGGTTACGGCCTGCCCCAGGCCCTGCGCATCACCATCGGCACCGAAGACCAGAACCGCGCCGTGATCGACGCGCTGAGCGAGTTCGCGGCGACCTGATCGAAGCAAGGGACGGCGGCCGCATCCACCGCCGCCGTTCTGTCGTCAGCCGCCGAAGCGGCGGGCGACGAAGACGCCCGTGCGGATCGTGTCGTCTTCCTGGGACAGGGGGCTGTCGGCGACGTCGCCCAAACGGCGTTCGTAGTTGACCAGAGCGCCGGCGCCCCATTTGTCGCCGATCGGAACCAGCAGGAACAGGCTGGCGCCCGCGCCTTGCAGGCCGCCGCCGGGGGAATAGGCGCTGATGCCGTTCGCCGTCGCCTCGGCGGTGCTGACGCCATAATAGGCATCGGCCAGTTTGGCGTCGCCGCCTCGCACATAGACCGAGGCGTTCAGCAGGCCGACCGACGTCACGCGCTGATGGCCGACAGAGGCGTAGTATTCGGTGCCCTCGCTGACGCCCGTCACGCCGCGGCTGACCCGGCCGCCGACCACGATGTTGCCGGGCAGGCGTTTGTAGGCATAGGCGGCGACATCGGCGCCGAAGTCGGGGCGGTCCAGCGTCAGGCCTTCGATGTCGTCGGCCGAGAAGCGCGGGCGCAGTTGCAGGCCGGCGCGGAAGTCGTCGGTCTTGATCGCGTTCCAGCCCAGGCCGTCCATAGGGCTGAGATAGACCAGATCGCGATAGTTGGCCGAGACCCACGGAGCGACGGTCGTCTTCGAGCCCGTGTCGCCGTTGCTGTCGTTGCGATAGAGGACGCCCGCGCCCAGATCGACGGTCCAGCCCTGGGGCGCGGGACGAAGCTGCCCATAGGGTTGCGACTGGGCGAGGGCGGAGCCGGCAAAGGCGCAGGCAGCGGCTGTCGTCAGGGCGAAGGAACGCAGGAACATACGGGGAGGTTTCCTAAAAGGACGAAATCGGAAGTGCCAATACGCCTGAGCTATGCCTTTGGCTCCAGCAGCGCCAACGAAGCCGTCTCGATGCGACTTTCCAGCAACGCCATCATGGCGCCCCGCTTCAGCTGGGCCGGTATGGGCTCAAGGAATTCAAATACGACCACGCCGGGATAGCGCCGCCAGCCGTGGGCCGGCCAGTAAACGCCGGAGTTGGTGGCGACGGGCCAGCAGGAGCCCTCCAGATCGCGATAGATGGCGGCGACGCCGGGCTTGTAGTCGCCGGGCACGCCCGGATCGTTGCGCGTGCCCTCGGGGAAGATGACGATCTGGCGGCCTTCGGACAGGCGCTCGCGCGCCTGGCGGGTCATGTCCTTCAGGGCCTTGGCGTGGCCGGCGCGGTCCACCGCGATCATCTTGGCCTTCCAGGCGAACCAGCCGAAGAAGGGCAGGGGCATCAGCTCCTTCTTCATCACGAAACAGGCGTCGGGCAGCACGGCCAGCAGGGCCACGATGTCCAGCATCCCCTGGTGTTTCGACGCGATCAGGGCGGCGCCCGACGGCGCGTGTTCCAGCCCGCGCACCTCGACCTTGATCCCGGCGATCCAGCGCAGGCCGAACAGGACGATCTTGGCCCACAGCCGGCACACCCCCTGGGCATAGCGGTGAGACAGCAGCAAGGCAGGCGACAGGCCGACGGCGACGACCGGCATCGACAGATAGAGCCAGGCGGTGAAGAGCAGGGAACGCAGGGTGTTCACTTAGGCAGGGGCCTTTTCGTCAGGAGACGTGTCGGTGGGGGTCGTCACGGCGGCGGGTCGGTCGCGGGTGATGCGACGCACGCCCTCGCGGCCCAGAACGGCGAGATATTTCATATATTCCAGCGTCATGCGCCGCGCCGTCACCGCCGCCCGCCACCAGCGCGCATTGTCCAGCGACGGGGTGGAGATGGCGTAGGGCGTCAGTTTCACGCCCGGCAACTGGCCCCGGATTTCGACCAGCGAACGCGGCATGTGATAGTCGGAGGTGACCACGATCAGGCTGCGATAGCCCTTGGCGCGGGTCCAGGCGGCGATCTCCTGGGCGTTGCCGACGGTGTCCTCGGCCTCGAAGCCCAGATCGACGCAGCAGTTGAACAGACGGCTGGAGCCGGGCGTCAGCTCACGCAGCTCCTGGCGGCGGACCTCGCGGTTGACGCCCGAGATCAGCACCCGCTCGCCCTTGCCCTGTTCCAGCAGGCGGATGGCGGTGTTGACCCGTTCGGACGACGGGCCGGTCAGGGCGACGATGGCGTCGGCGCGCGCGGGATCGTCGGCGGGCGTCAGCTCGCGCACCCGATGCGCAAAGGCGAACAGGCCGACCAGCCAGATCAGGGCCGCGATGGCGATGACGCTCAACAGTCTCATGCGCCTCCCCGTTCTGTCGGCCTGCCTGACGCCAGCACCCGCATGGCGGCGAATCTCGCCGCGAGAACCGCAACCGTAGCCGCGAGCAGCGGGCATGGCGAGAGCAGCGCCAGGTCGCTCCAGGTGATCGGCAAGGCCGCCGACAGCCCGTCCGATCCTCCCAGGAACCTCAGCAAGGCCAGCAGGATCGCCGCCAGCCCGGCCCCAATCGCGCCCGCGCCCGCCGCCATCAGGCCGAATCGCCGCTGGAACAGCCAGGCGATGGCGCCGTCGGTCGCCCCGTTCAGGCTCAGGGTCTCGATCACGCCTTGCCCGGCCGCCAGACCCGCGCGGGTCGCATAGGCGATGGCGGCGGCGGCGGCGAAGGCGATGGCCAGGAAGGCGGCGCCGGCCAGGGCCGTGATCAGGGCGGCGGACCGCTCGACCTCGCTGCGCCACAGGCTGTGGTCGTCCACGGTCGCGTCCAGCCCGGCTTCGGCCAGGGCGCGGCTCAGGGTCACGGCGCTGGCCGGCGCCTGGGCGTTCAGCCGCACCGTCACCAGATGCGGCACGGGCAGGTCGGGCAGGACCGCGTCGCCCAGCCAGGGGCGCAGCAGGTCCTCTGCCGCCTTGCGGCTCAGGGCGGCGGCCTCCTCGACCCCGTCGACACCCGACAGGGTTTCGGCTGCGCGGGCGGCGGCGGTGTCGCCGGTCTCGCCGACGCTGGAGCGCACCTGCACCGTAGCCTCGGCGCCCAGTTGCCGGGCCCAGCCGTGGGCGGCGCGGTCGGCGGCCGATGCGGCGACGGCGGCTAAACACGCAAGGAAACACAGGACCGCGATGACGGTCATCAGCCACGGCTCACCGGCTGCGGCGGGCGGCAGCAGGCCGGGCCGGCGGCTGGACAGGCTGAAATCGGCCAATCTTATTCGGGGTTGGCGGATCATGCGGCGACCCGCGACGGTTCGCTCAGACGCCCGGCGTCCAGACGCAGGACGCGTGCGCCCGACCTCTGGGCCAGGGCCTCGTCATGGCTGGCGATCAGGACGGTGGCCCCCAGCTTGTTCAGCGACTGGAACAGCCGCAACAGCTTGTCGGCCATGACGGCGTCCACGCTGCCCGTCGGTTCGTCCGCCACGATCAGGCCGGGCCGGGTGATGACGGCGCGGGCGATGGCCAGCCGCTGTTTCTCGCCGCCGGACAGGGCGGGAGGCCGCGCATCCATCCTGCGACCCAGGCCGACCCATTTCAACATCTCCTGCACATCGGCGGCGTAGTCGGCCTCCGACCCGCCGGCCAGGCGCAGGGGCAGGGCGACATTGTCGAAGGCGGACAGGTGGTCCAGCAGGCGGAAATCCTGGAACACCACTCCCATGCGCCGTCGAAAGGCGGGGATGTCGCGCCGGTCGATATGGGTGACATCCGATCCGAACAGGCGGAGGGTTCCCGTCCTGGGCCGGTCCGCCAGCGTCAGCAGACGCAGCAGCGAAGACTTTCCGGCCCCGGACGGCCCGGTAAGGAAGTGGAAAGAGCCACGCGGCAGAATGAGGTTAATGTCCCGAAGCACGTCGGGCGCACCCGCATAGCCGAAACCGACGCCCGACAGGCGAACGGTCTCAGTCACGGGGGCGGGTTCGGCGGGCGAGGGCGGCATGGTATGTGTTTCAGGAACAGGGCGCGGCGTCGCGCCTTACGGGAGGGGGCGACAGCCTCGCAGTCAGCCACATGATACTGACCTGCCCGGCCTGCGCCACCAGCTATTTCATTCGTGACGACGCGGTCGGGCCGGACGGCCGCAAGGTCCGGTGCCAGTCGTGCGGCGAAGTGTGGCGCGCCACGCCCGACGAGCCGCTGGAACTGACCCTGACGCCCGAGCCGGTCGTCGCCCCCGCCGCTCCCGAACCGGAGCCTGCGCCCACCGCCAGTCTGGCCGAGACGCCCGCTCCCGAACTGCCCCGCGCCTTCCGCGCTCGCGCCGACCGCCAGAAGAAGCTGCGTCGCGCCGCCGCCCACGGCGTCGTCTGGGCGGGCCTGGCCAGCATCTTCATCGGTCTGATCGTGGCGGCCTTCCTGTTCCGGATCGAGATCGTCCAGGCCTTCCCCAAGGCGGCCTCGGCCTACAAATTCTTCGGCGCGACGGTGAACCCGGTCGGGCTGGACTTTGAGGCCCTGACCGCCAAGGCGGCGCCCGGCCATCCCGGCATGGTGGTGGTGTCCGGCGCCATTCGCAATGTGCGCGACGTCGAGATCGTGTCGCCGCCCGTCCGCGTCGCCCTGGTGGACGCCAACGGCGCCGAGGTGGGCTTCAAGATCGTTCAGATCGACGCCGCGCCGGTCTTGCCGGGCAAGGTCCAGGGATTCGCCGCCCTGATCCCCGATCCGGGCGGACACGGCGCCGGCATCGGCGTGGACTTCGCGCCCGCGAAAGCCGCCCCGGCCAAGCCTGCGGCCGGCAATGACGAACATGAGAAGGCGGCGACGCCCGCTCACGCCGCCCCGCTTGCCGACGACCATGCGCCGGCGGGTTCGGCGTCGTCCCAGGGTCTGCGTTCGGCGACGGCCCCCGGCGCCGATGCGCCGAACACTGCGGCGCCGATCGATGCGCGACCCGTGGGGGCGGTGGACAAGGGGCAGGGTGAGGCGGTATCGGCCTCGCATCATGGCTGATCCCTCCCCGACGCCGACCGTTCTTTTGCCCGAGGCCGAGGTGGCGCGCATCGTTGCCGACCTCGCCCAGCGTATCGCCCCGGTGATCGACGACGAGACCGTCGCCGCCGTGCTGCTGACCGGCGGCCTGTGGTTCGCCGCCGACCTGACCCGCGCCCTGTCGCGTGTCGGCCGTAACGTCCGCTTCGACGCCCTGTGGCTGGCCTCTTACGGCGACGAACAGACCAGCCGGGGCCGCATCGACGTCTATGCCCCGTTCCAGCGCCCGATAGCCGGGCGTCGCGTCCTTATACTGGACGACGTGTTCGACACCGGCCTGTCGCTGGCCGAGGCGGTCCGCATCGCCAAAGAGGCCGGCGCGTCCGAGGTCCTGACCTGCGTCTTCGCCAGGAAGCCCTGGCCCGCGCCCCGTGCGCCGGAACCGGACTTCGTCGGCTGGGAGGCGCCGAACCGCTTCCTGGTCGGCTATGGCCTGGACCACGCTGGAACCCTGCGCGGCCTGCCCGACATCTGCGCCCTGGATTGAGTCCGGGGACTGAGGCGTCAGAGGCCGCGACGACGGGGGATAATCCGTCCGGGGCTGAATTTCCGCCGGGTTCGGCGTTGACTCTCAGACACCCTTCCGTATATGTCGCCGCTCTTCGCCGCCCGGGGTGCCCTCGGACGGCGTATCTTTTTTTGCGTTTGCGCTGAGGCTTCAACATGTACGCGGTGATCAAGACCGGCGGCAAGCAGTACCGGGTCCAACCGGGCGACACCATCGTCGTCGAAAAGCTCGACGGCGACGCCGGCTCGGAGCTGAAGTTCGACAGCGTCCTGATGCTGGGCGGCGACAAGGGCGTGACCCTGGGCGCCCCCCTGATCGACGGCGCCTTCGTCGGTGCGACCCTGGTCGAGACCCGCAAGGGTGAGAAGATCAAGATCTTCAAGAAGACCCGTCGCCAGGGCTATCGCCGTACGAACGGCCACCGCCAGATGGAATCGGTCCTGCGCATCACCGGCATCGACGGCGCCGGCGAGACCGCCACGTGGGACGGCACGGTCGATCTGACCACCAAGGCCGAGATCAACCTGCGGGCCCGCAACCTGGCCACGCGCGACGCTTCGTCTTCGCTGGGTTCGACCTCGACGGTCGTGACCGACGTTGACGGCGCCGAGGTCAAGGGCGTCGTGGTCGAGAGCTCGGCTCCCGCCCAAGACTCTGGCAAGAAGGCCCCGGCCAAGAAGAAGGCCGCGCCCAAGGCTGAAGCCGCCGGCGACGAAGCCTAAGACATTCACCGGCGCCTCACGGCGCCAGACAGTTCAGAGTGACGTCCTCAGTAGGCCGAAAGGCCGGTAGGACACTCAAGAAAGACGGAGCGGCAAGATGGCTCACAAGAAATCCGGTGGTTCGTCGCGTAACGGTCGCGACTCCGAGTCGAAGCGCCTTGGCGTGAAGAAGTATGGCGGCGAGCGCGTGCTGGCCGGCAACATCATCGTGCGCCAACGCGGCACCACCTTCCACCCGGGTGAGAACATCGGCATGGGCCGCGACCACACCCTGTTCGCCCTGACGCACGGCGCGGTGAAATTCACCAAGAAAGCGGGCGGCCGTTGTTACGTGTCGATCCTCGCGGCCAATGACGACGCCCAAGTGGCGATGGCCGCCGAGTAACGCGATCTGGACCTTCCTGGATCGGCGTTGCTTCTGAAAGCAGCCGGTCCGGACCAGGGATTATATTCCGCGGGGAGTCTGGATCACCAGGCTCCCCGTTTGCGTTTCCCCGCCTCGAAGACCGTCCGAGCCCTTCAAGGAGACGGTTGAAGATCCGAGGCAACGCCCATGTGCGTCATCGAAACCTCTCCCGTCGTCGAGACCCGGCGCCTGGTGTTGCGTGCGCCCGCGCCCCAGGACGCGCCGCGCATCGCGGCCCTGGCCAACGACCTGGACATCGCGCGCATGACCAAGCGCATGCCCCACCCCTTCCACATCGGCCATGCCGACGACTTCGTGCTGCAGGTGGCGTCTCAGGATCCACGACGGGCCAACACCTTCGTCATCGACCACGAGGACGTCGGCCCGATCGGGGTGATCGGCCTGTTCGAGGGCGAGGATCGCGTGCCGGAGGCGGGTTACTGGATCGGGCGGGAGTATTGGGGCCGGGGCTTCGCTACCGAGGCGCTGGACGCCGCCCTGGTCTGGGCCAGCCGCAAGTGGAAGCGTCGGGCGCTGGTCGCCGGGCATTTCGCCGACAACCCGGCGTCCGGTCGCGTGCTGGAGAAGGCGGGCTTCCTCTACACCGGCGAGACGCGCCGGGCGTGGAGCAAGGCGCGTCGGGCCGAGGCGGACACCCGCATGATGGTCTGGCTGGCTTGAGGGCCAGCCGGGCGTCAGCCGCCGGCCATGGTCGGTCCATAGACGGCGGCGGCGGTGATCAGGCCGACCACCAGCATGGCGCCCGCGCCGGCGATGAAGGTCGCGATGGTCTTGGAACGGCGGCGACGCATGCCGCCGGCCTTATATTTGCGGATGATGACCGACGGCCCTCGCGTAAAGGCCTCGGACCCTATGATGTTGTGTTGGGACATGAAAAGCGCTCCCCGAACTCTCGCACAGAAGCGGCGATCAGTCCGGGGCGCTCGTGGTCAGAAGATGGCGATCCGCGTTACCGCGGTCGCATCTTCGTGACATGGCTCTATCGGGTCACAGGGTGACGGTGACGACCCGGCCGCCGCGCGTCTGAACCGACCGCATCAGCACCAGGGGCGCATCGCCCGACGTCACGGGCACGATCAGGAACCAGCCGCCGTCGGGCAGGCCGTCAAAGCGGACCCGCCCGTTCTCGCAGCGTTCCGAGCGGACATAGCTGCTGTAGTTGGCGTTGGCGTCCGGCACGGTGCGGGCGCGGACCACGGCGGCTGGGACGGCGGCGCGCTCGGTGGAGCCGTACAGGGTGCGGAAGCGGGCGCGGGTGTAGGGGGTGTCCGGCGTCAGGCCGGCCGAGCCGACGCAGGAGAAGGTCTTGCCATCCTGGGCGAAGGCGACCTGGCCCTGGATACTGTTGCGGCCGGGCATCTGGGACCAGCCGAAATCGCTCTCGTTGAAGGCGGCGGGGCCACCGTTCGGCAGGCCGCCGCCGGTCGTGGGCGCACAGGCCGAAAGGGCTGCGGCGGCGAGGGCCAGTGCGAGGCCGGGCGCGGCGAAGGGGCGGATCGACATAGGGGGCTTCTCCGATGATCGTCACGGTCGCGGGGGACGACCAAGCCCACTATCGCACGACCCGGCACTCGACTTCCACGGTCAACATGCCCGCCTCTGGACCCCGGCCCGACAACGCGCGAAACAGGCCCGACAACGCGCCCATTCGTCGAGGCGCGACAGCTCGGAAACGCCCGCATGACCGTCACCTTCGCCGACATCCAAGCCGCCCGCGCCCGTATCGCAGGCCAGGTCGACCACACCCCGACCCGCTATTCCCGCAAGCTGTCGCAGCTGACCGGGGCCGAGGTCTGGGTCAAGTTCGACAACCTGCAATTCACCGGCAGCTTCAAGGAGCGGGGCGCCCTGAACCGGCTGCTGATGCTGACGCCGGACGAGCGCAGGCGCGGGGTGGTGGCGGCCAGCGCCGGCAACCACGCCCAGGCCCTGGCCTATCACGGGGGACGACTGGGCGTGCCGGTCACCATCGTGATGCCCGAGGGCACGCCCTTCGCCAAGATCAACGGCACGCGCTCGCATGGGGCGACCGTGGTGATCGAGGGGCTGGACTTCACCGGCTCGACCGAGGAGGCCAAGCGGCTGGAGGCGGAAAAGGGCTATGTCTTCGTCTCGGCCTTCGACGACGCGGGCATCGTGGCGGGCCAGGGGGTCTGCGCGATCGAGTTCCTGGAGGATGCGCCCGAGGTCGAGGCCCTGATCATCCCCATCGGCGGCGGCGGGCTGATCGCCGGCTGCGCCATTGCGGCCAAGGCGATGAAGCCGGACATCAAGGTGTTTGGGGTCGAGGCCGCGCGCTATCCGTCCTTCACTGCGCGCCGGGCCGGTCTGCCGCCGGTCTGCACCGGCCAGACCATCGCCGAGGGCATCGCCATCAAGGCGGTGGGCGACATCCCCTTCGCCCTCGCCGACCCGCTGGTGGACGAGGTCTTCGTCTGCGAGGAGGCGGACTTCGAACGGGCCGTCGCCCACTACGTCACCTATGAGAAGACGGTGTCCGAGGGCGCGGGCGCCGGCGGCCTGGCGGCCCTGCTGGCCTATCCCGAGCGGTTCAAGGGGATGAAGGTCGGGCTGGAGCTGTGCGGCGGAAACATCGACGCGCGGATGCTGGCCGTGGTGCTGAACCGCGAGATGGTCCGTGAACGGAGGTTGCTGGTTTACCGCATCCTGGGCGACGATCGGCCGGGCATGCTTTCGGCCATGGCGGCGGTGATCGGGGGGCTAGGCGGCAACATCATCGACGTGGTCCACAACCGCCTGGCGCTGGACGTGCCGGCCAAGGGCGCCGAGTTCGACATCATGGTCGAAACGCGCGATAGCGCCCACGCCGACGAGATCGGCGAGGCCTTGAAGGAACGCGGCTATGAACTTCGGATGGGGTAAGGCGGCAATCGTCGCGGCCTTCTTGCTGGCGGGCTGCGGCCAGGCCGAGCCGGTCGATCCGAACGCGGGCAAGGCCGAGGCAGTCGCCTTCATGGCCGAGAACGCCAAGGCCGAGGGCGTCGTGACCCTGCCCAGCGGCCTGCAATACAAGGTGGTGCAGGCGGGGCCGGCGAGCGGCGTCAGCCCGGACCGCAACGACCTGGTCAAGGTCGATTACGAGGGCAAGCTGGTCGACAACAGCGTGTTCGACAGCTCGTTCGCGCGCGGCGCGCCGGCCGTTTTCACGCCCGAGGAAGTGGTCAAGGGCTGGACCGAGGCGCTGCAGAAGATGCGCGTCGGCGACGAATGGCTGCTCTATGTGCCGCCCGAGCTGGGCTATGGCGAACGCAGCAGCCCCAAGATCCCGGCGAACTCGGTGCTGATCTTCCGGCTGAAACTGCTGGACGTGGCCAAGGTGCCGGGCGGAGGTTCGGGTGCTGCGACGGCGATGGGGTGAGGACCACTGTCTCCTCCCTGCGAAGCGGGGAGGTGGCGCGGCGCCGCTTGGCGACGTGACGGAGGGGTTCTGCGATGCATCGCAGGCGTCTGTGGGGCTTCAAGAGCCCCTCCACCGCTTCGCGGTCCCCCTCCCCGCGAAGCGGGGAGGAGACGGAAAGTGCACTGCAAATTTTTTGAGTTCACTTTAGTGCAGATTTTTGCGAGCGACTTGCAGTCCTGTCGTTGGGCGGATGTCAAAGACCAAGGCAGCATCATAACCCAGCGCGCATGGGCGATAAGGTAGCGGTCGCTGGTCCGCTTCAGAGTATTGAAATTGCTTATGTTTGGTGCGGCAAATACGCTGGCTAGGTGGTTTCGAGCCGCCGCCATTCCACCAATACCTGCGGATCGATCTCGTCCGTCGCGCTGGCCAGAGCCGCGAATTCGCCGGGGGATGTCAGTCGCGACAGGGCCCAGACGGCGGCGCCGCGCACCAGGGGCGAGGGGTCGGCCAGCAGGGCTTTCGTCGGGCCGATCAGGCTCGCGTCGCCCGAGTTGCCGACGGCGTAGAGGACGTTCCTGAGGAAGCGGTCGCGACCGATGCGCTTGACCGGGCTCTTGGTGAACAGGACGCGGAAGGCGGCGTCGTCGAGCGCCAGCAGGTCATGCAGGCGTGGGCTTTCGAAGACTTCGCGCGGCATGAGCCGGATCTCGCGCGCTTCCTGCGCGAACTTGTTCCACGGGCAGACCGCCAGACAGTCGTCGCAGCCATAGATGCGCGATCCGGTCAGGGTGCGGAACTCGACCGGCCAGGGGTCGGCGAACTCGATGGTCAGATAGGACAGGCAGCGCCGGGCGTCGAGCTGGAACGGGGCGGGGAAGGCCTTGGTCGGGCAGGCGTCCAGACAGGCGGTGCAACGGCCGCAGTGTTCGGTCTCGGCCGCGTCCGGCTCGATCTCGGCGGCGGTCAGGATGGTCCCCAGGAACAGCCAGTTGCCGTGGGTGCGGCTGAGAAGATTGGTGTGTTTGCCCTGCCAGCCCAGGCCGGCGCGCTGGGCCAGCGGCTTTTCCATCAGGGGGGCGGTGTCGACGAAGACCTTGATGTCGGCGCCGTTACGGGCCGCGATCTGGCCCGCCAGCTGTTTCAGCCGGCCCTTGATGACCTCATGATAGTCGTCGCCGCGCGCATAGACCGAGATGTATCCGGCCGAACGGTCGGCCAGTTGGTCCAGCGGGTTCTCCTCGGGGCCGTAGTTCATGCCCAGGACGATGGCGGTCCTGGCCTCGTCCCACATGGCGGTGGGGTGCTGGCGGCGATCCAGCGTCGTTTCCATCCATTCCATGTCGCCATGCCGGCCTTCGTCCACGAAATGCCGCAGCCGCTCGCCCGCCGGCCAGGCATCGGCCGCCGAGGCGAAACGGCAGACATCGAAGCCGAGCTCGGCCGCGCGCTGGCGGATGAAGGTTTTCAGGCGTTCGGACACGGGGCGGGGGATAGCATGAAGTCTCCTCCCTGCGGAGCGGGGAGGTGGCGCGGCGCGTCTTCGCGCCGTGACGGAGGGGTTCTTCAACGCATCCCAGGCGCCAGTGGGACTTCAAGAGCCCCTCCACCGCTTCGCGGTCCCCCTCCCCACAAGTGGGGAGGAGACGGTCATTCGCCGTCGAACAGTTCAAGGATCTGGGCCTGGATGTCGCTGGGCCAAGGCGTGATCAGGGCGGCGAGCCGGTCGCGGTCGCCTGAAAAGAGGGCGCGGCTGGCCTCTTCGAAGCCGGGGGCGTCGCCGGCCATCTCGACCATGAAGCCATAGGCGGCGTCGGTGCGGCGGCGGCGCGCATCGTCGTCGACACCGGTCTTGCGGGCCTGCTCCACCAGACGGCGCAGGGCGGCCGAGGCGCCGCCGGGCTGGGCCGCCAGCCAGTCCCAGTGACGGGGCAGAAGCGTGACCTCGCGCGCGGCGACGCCCAGGCGCGGCCGGCCACGCCGGGGCGGGGGCGCCGGTCGCAGATCGAGATCGACGGCGCGCCCGGTTTGAAGGTCGAAGACGCGAAGCGCGGCCTGTGGCGAGGCCGACAGGGCGGTTTGGAAGGCGGCCGACACCACGGCTTCGGACCCCTTGGCGATCCGGTCGGGGCCGTCGAACAGCACCAGTCGGCGAATCTCGTCGTCCATATATTTACCCGGATAAAATTAGCGGATAGGATAATACCCGGATAATAAGGAAAGCCATCATGACCGCAAGCCGCAAGAGCCTGATCGCCGAATACAAGGAGCGGGTGACCATCGCCGGCGTCTATGCCGTGATCTGCAGCGCGACGGGCCAGGCCTGGGTTGGCAAGAGCCGCCACATCGACACCGAACAGAACGGCCTGTGGTTCGCGCTGCGCCACGGCGGCAGTCCGTATCGGTCGCTTCAGGCGGCGTGGAAGGCGCACGCGCCCGAGGATTTCCGCTTCGAACAGCTGGACCGCCTGCCGGAGGACATCTCCGATCTGCGGCGCAAGGATGAGTTGGTCAGTCGCGCCAAGCTGTGGATCGCACGGCTGGGCGCCGAGGCGCTTTAAAAGTCCAGGTCCGCATACCATCCCGACGGCGGCACGCCGACGAAGCGGTCGGCGAGCAGGGGGCGGAAGCAGGGGCGGGATTTGAGCTTGGAATACCAGGTCTTCAGACCGGGCCAGGTCTTCCACTGGATCTCGCCGAAATAGTCGAGCACCGACAGGTGGGCGGCGGCGATCAGGTCGGCCTGGCTGAGGCGGCGGCCGGCCAGCCAGTCGCGGGCGGCGACCAGGTCCTCCAGCATGGCGAGATGGGCTTTCAGGGCGTCGCGACCCTCGCGCAGGGCGCGCGCCTCGGGTGGGCCGAGCTTGAGCAGGGGTTTCTCCATCCGCTCGTGCAGCAGGACCGAGTCCACCTCGTCGGTGAAGCGACGCTCGAACCAGCCGGTCAGGCGGCGCGCCTCGGCGCGTTCGGCGAGGTCGGCGGGCAGCAGCAGCGGCCCCTTCTGCTGATCCTCGATCCAGCCCAGGACGGCGGGCAGTTCGCACAGGACCAGGGGACGGCCGCGATCCATCGTCTGGATCACCGGCGGCAGGCCCGACGGATTGAAGTCGTTGACCGGGCAGTCGGCCTCCCACGGACGGACCGGGGTGTCGGTCCATTCGATCCGCGCCTCGCCCAGGGCCAGGCGCGCGGCGCGCGAGGCGGGCTGGAAGGCGAAGTGGAAGAGAACGCAGGGGTCGGCCATCAGGGGTTGATGCGCCCGGACCCGTTAATGCGCGTTTACTGCATTGAAATTGGACGCAAGGTCAGGACCAGGGGCCCTTTGGCGCGGGGCCGGTAGGGGTCTCGACGGCTTTGGTTTCGGCCGGCGCCGCCGCAGGGATGACGGGCGTTTCCACCTGCGGACGGGCACGGCCGCGCGGGTCGGCGTGGATCAGGATGTCGGCGGCGGGATAGTGGCTCAGCACCCGGTTCTCGGCGGCGACAACGATGGCGTGGGCGGCGTCCAGCGTCTGGGCGCCGTCCAGGTCGACGTGCATCTGAATCATCATCACTTGGCCGGCCATGCGGGTGCGCAGCTGATGCACGCCCGAGACGCGGGGGTCGGCCAGGACGGCCTGGGTGATGGCGGCGCGGTCGGCCTCGGGCACGGCGCGGTCCAGCAGGTGATCGGCGGCGGCCTTCAGCATGCCGGTGGCGCCCCAGAACAGCCAGACGGCGACGACGATGCCGGCCGCCGCATCAAGCCCCGGCGCGCCCAGGAAGGCGCCCGAGATCACGCCGATCAGCACCACGACGTTCGCCGCCAGATCGGCCGTATAGTGGGCGCGGTCGCCGGCGACGGCGAGGGAGCCGGTCTTCTTTAGAGCCTGGGTCTGCATCCACACCAACCAGGCGGTGACGGCGATGGCGACGACCATGATCCCGGTCGCCCAGACGCCCGAGGTCACGGGACGCGGGTCGAAGATGCGCTGCAGCCCCTCCCAGCCGATGAACAGGGCCGAGGCGAACACCAGCCCGGCCTGGACCAGGGCGGACAGGGCCTCGCCCTTGCCGTGGCCGTAGCGATGATCCTCGTCCGGCGGGGCGGCGGCCCAGCGCACGGCGAAGAAGGTCGTCAGGGACGCCGCCAGATCCAGCACCGAATCCGCCAGTGTCGCCAGGATGGAGACAGAGCCGGAGGCGCCGAGCGCAAACGCCTTCATGGCGATCAGCACCACCGCGACCCCGACCGACAGGCGAGTGATGCGCCGCGTGGCCAGGTGGGCGTCTTCCAGGGGTGCGGGGGCGGGCGTCGTCATATGCGGCCTCTTCTCGCGCAATCATGGCGGAAAGCCAACCGCTCGCCATCCTCTCGCCTAATCGGGGACGGTTGGTCTAAGGGTGAGGCGAACCGGGCGCGTCGTGATCCCGGACCTGTTTCGGGGTTTTCATGTCGGACTGGCTGGCGGCCATCATCCTGGGTCTGGTCGAGGGGCTGACCGAGTTCATTCCGGTCTCGTCCACGGGCCATATGCTGCTGCTGGGCCATTTCATGGGCTTCGAGAGTTCGGGCAAAACGTTCGAGATCGTGATCCAGCTGGGCGCGCTGCTGGCCATCATCAGCGTGTATTTCAGGAAGCTGTGGACCCTGGCGACGCGGTGGCCGTTCGACCCGGAGGCGCGGCGGTTCCTGATCGGCCTGTTGGTCGCATTCGCGCCGGCGGCGGTGATCGGCTTCTTCGCCTATGACTTCATCAAGACGGTGCTGTTCGAAACGCCGCAGGTGGTGTGCATCGCCCTGATCGTCGGCGGGGTGATCCTGCTGGCGCTGGACCGGATGGACAAGCGGCCGAAATGGCTGGACGCCGAGGCCTATCCGATGCGGATCTATTTCCTGATCGGCCTGGCCCAGTGTCTGGCCATGATCCCCGGCGTGTCGCGGTCCGGCGCCACCATCGCCGGCGGCCTGCTGTTGAAGACCGACAAGCGGTCGGCGGCCGAGTTCAGCTTCTTTCTGGCCCTGCCGACCATGGGGGCGGCGGTGGCCTATGACCTGCTGAAGAACCACAAGACGCTGGATTTCAGCGACGTGGGCCTGATCGTTGTGGGCTTCGTCGTGGCCTTCGTTTCGGCCCTGGCGGTGGTGCGGTTCCTGCTGGATTTTGTGTCGCGTCGCGGCTTCGGCGTCTTCGCCTGGTGGCGGATCGTGGTCGGGGTCGTGGGGCTGGCCCTGCTGCAGGCGGGGTTCTGAGGCTGGTCCCCGACGCCTTCACCCTCTAAGGGCGGGGCATGACCACGCTTATCTATGGCCGTCCGCCGGTCGTCTTCGATCCTCCTGGCGATGCGACCCAGACCTCGCCCCTGATCCCCAATTCCGCTGCGCTGGAGGCGCAGGACCCCGGCTCTGCCGATACGATCATGATCTACGCCCCGCCCGGCGTGCTGGAGCGGCGCTATGTCCTGGCCTTGGCGCTGAGGGCTCTGAAGGTCGGCGGACGGCTGGACGTGATGGCGCCCAAGGACAAGGGCGGCTCTCGCCTGGGCAAGGAGCTGAAGGCGTTCGGCGTCGAGGTCGCCGAAACGGCCAAGGCCCACCACCGGCGCTGCATCGTCATCAAGCCCGATACGGCCGGGGGGCTGGACGCGGCCGTCGAGGCCGCCATCGCGGCAGGTGGGCCGCAGTTCGTTCCGGGACTGGAGGCCTGGTCGCAGCCGGGCGTGTTCGCCTGGGACCGGATCGATCCGGGGTCGGCGCTGCTGGCTGAACACCTGCCGCCGATGAAGGGCGAGGGAGTCGATCTGGGCTGCGGCTATGGGGCGCTGGCGACGGTGGTGCTGCGTTCTCCGGCGGTGACCAGGCTGAAGCTGGTCGATCTGGACCGCCGCGCCATCCGCGCCGCGCGCGAGAACATCACCGACGAGCGCGCCAAGGTCTGGTGGTCGGACGCCCGCACCCTGGAGGCCAAGGGCGACAAGGATTTCGTGGTCAGCAATCCGCCCTTCCACGACGGCGGCGCCGAGGACCGGCGGCTGGGCCAGGCCTTCATCCGCAAGGCGGCGGAACTGTTGAAAAAGGGCGGCGTCGCCTGGGTCGTCGCCAACCGGCACCTGCCCTATGAGGCGGAATTGAACGCGGCGTTCAAGCGGGTGCGGCTGGTCGCCGAGGCGGGTGGCTACAAGCTGTTCGAGGCGGTGAAGTGACCGCGCTCAAGCAGGCCGAAGGGCGGTAGCGCATGACGAAAACTTCCACATCCCGCGTCGACCGTCTGCTGGGTTCGATGGGTTACGGCTCGCGGGCCGAGATGGCGCGGATGGCCAAGGCGGGCGGGATCGTGCTGGACGGGGCGGATCTGACGGATGTGTCAAAACGCATCCCTGTGACCCGCGACCTGCCGACCCGGATGGAGATCGACGGCCAGCCGCTGGACCCCGTGCAGGGGCTGGTGATCATGCTGAACAAGCCGCTGGGCATGACCTGTTCGCACAAGGAGGAGGGCGCGCTGGTCTATGACATCCTGCCGGGGCGGTGGCGGGCGCGCGATCCGGCCATTTCGACCATCGGGCGACTGGACAAGCAGACGACGGGCCTGCTGCTGCTGACCGACGACGGCGACCTGCTGCACCGGGTGATTTCGCCAAAACGCCATGTGACCAAGGTCTATCGCGCCGGGCTGGCGCGGCCGCTGGTCGGGACGGAAGGCGATCTGTTCGCCGCCGGGGAGTTGATCCTGGAGGGCGAGGACAAGCCGCTGGCGCCGGCGGTGCTGGAAGTCGTGACGCCGACCGAGGCCCTGCTGACGGTGACGGAGGGGCGCTATCACCAGGTGCGGCGCATGTTCGCCGCCGCCGGCAACCACGTCGAGACCCTGCACCGCGAGCGTATGGGCGGGCTGGCCCTGCCGGCTGATCTGGCGCTTGGACAGTGGCGGCTTCTGGCGCCGGATGAGATCGCGTCGATCTTCGAGGAGCCGACCGGGGCCTGATTGGACATTTGGCGGCAGATGGCTATCTTGATGGCCATGTCCAGCTATTCCGTCGCCGAAGCCAAGAACAACCTGCCCAAGCTGCTGGATCGCATGCTGGCGGGAGAGGCCGTGACCATCACGCGGCGCGGCGTGCCCGTGGCGCGGCTTGAACCGACGCAGGAGGTTGAACCGACGTCAGGGCCGATGGACATGGACTGGCTGAAACGGGTGCGGATCAAATCGGAAGCGTCGATGGACTCGGTGACGCTTTTGCGCCGGATGCGGGACGAAGAGATTTGACCGTCTATCTGGACACCAGCGTCCTGATGTCCCTGTTTCAGACCGACAAGCACACTGAGCGCGCTTCGGCCTGGATCGCGGGTGTCGATGCGTTCGTCATGAGCAGTTGGACTCTCACAGAGTTTTCCTCCGCCTTGGCGGTGAAGACGCGTATGCGCAATTTGCGCGACAGGGATCGGCGCGAGTTCGAACTGCAACTGGACCAATGGTTGAGAGGCAGGGTCGTCCTTTCTGTGGTTGACGGTGACATGGTGGAAGCGCGGCGCCTGGTGAAGAACGACGTGAGATTGCGCGCGCCCGATGCGCTTCATCTCGCGCTGGCGGCGAGGCATGGCTATAGCCTCGCGACACTGGACGAGGACATGGCCAAGGTCGCGACCGACATCGGTCTGACGGTGATCGCGCCATGACGGCCAAGATCAAGATCTGTGGGCTGACCACGCCGGACACGCTCGATGTCGCGCTGGAGGGCGGGGCGGACTTCGTGGGGGCGGTGGTGTTTGCGAAAAGCCCGCGCCATCTCGCGCCCGAAGCCGCCGCTGCCCTTTTCGAGCGGGCGCGGGGGCGGGCGAAGATCGTGGCGGTGACGGTCGATCCCGACGACGCCCTGCTGGACGAGATCGCGCGGGTGTTGAGGCCCGACTTCATTCAGCTGCACGGGGCCGAGACGCCGGCACGGGCGGAACGGGTGCGGGCCCTGACGGGTGCGGGGGTGATCAAGGCCCTGCCGATCCGGCACGGCGACGACTTCGCCGCCGCCAGCGAGTGGGACTATCACGCCGATCATCTGATGTTCGACGCTAGGCCACCTGAGGGGTCGGTGCTGCCCGGCGGGGTAGGGCATAGTTTCGACTGGACCCTGCTGGCGGACCGGGCGTTTCGCCATCCGTGGTTCCTGGCGGGCGGGCTGAATCCGGACAATGTGGCCGAGGCGCTGAGGATCACAGGCGCGCCGATGGTGGACGTGTCCTCTGGCGTGGAAAGCGCGCCGGGTGTTAAGGACGCCGACCGGATCGCGGCCTTCATCCAAAACGCGCGCCGGTCGTAATTACGACGCCTCTCCGCGTGAAAGTCGAACCCGTGAACGCCCAGACCCCCATCCAAGCCCCCGATCCCGCCCAGCCGTTGTCGAACACCTACGCCTGGCCGGATGCGCAGGGGCGGTTCGGTCCCTATGGCGGGCAGTTCGTCGCCGAGACCCTGATGCCGCTGATCCACGAACTGGACGCGGCCTATAAGGCGGCCAAGGCGGACCCCAGTTTCCAGGCGGAGCTGGACAGCTTCCTGACCCACTATGTCGGTCGCGAGAGCCCGCTGTATTTCGCCGAGCGGCTGACCGAGCATTTCGGCGGGGCCAACATCTGGCTGAAGCGCGAGGACCTGAACCACACGGGCGCGCACAAGATCAACAACTGCATGGGCCAGATCCTGCTGGCGCGGCGCATGGGCAAGACGCGGATCATCGCCGAGACCGGCGCGGGTCAGCATGGCGTGGCCTCGGCGACCGTCTCGGCGCGGTTCGGTTTGCCCTGCACCGTCTATATGGGCGCGGTGGACGTGGAGCGGCAGCAGCCGAACGTGTTCCGCATGCGCCTGCTGGGTTCGGAAGTCTTCTCCGTCACGGCCGGGGCCGCGACCCTGAAGGACGCGATGAACGAGGCGATGCGCGACTGGGTCACCAACGTCTCGGACACCTATTACATCATCGGCACGGCGGCGGGTCCGCACCCCTATCCAGCCATGGTGCGCGATTTCCAGTCGGTGATCGGCAAGGAGATCAAGAGCCAGTCGATGGCCCAGATGGGCAAGCTGCCCGAGGCGGTGGTGGCCTGTATCGGCGGGGGATCGAACGCCATCGGCGCCTTCCACCCCTTCATCGAGGACGAGGCCGTGCGCCTGATCGGCGTCGAGGCGGCAGGCCACGGGCTGGATACGCCGGACCACGCGGCGTCGCTGAAGGGCGGCCGCTCGGGCGTCCTGCACGGCAACCGCACCTATCTGCTGCAGGACGAAGACGGCAACATCGTCGAGGGGCATTCGATCTCGGCCGGGCTGGACTATCCGGGCATCGGGCCGGAGCACGCGTGGCTGCATGACATCGGTCGGGCGGAATATCGTTCGGCGACGGACAATGAGGCGCTGGAGGCCTTCCAGCTGTGCTCGAAGCTGGAAGGCATCATTCCGGCGCTGGAACCGGCCCATGCGCTTGCACGGACCGGCGAAGTGGCGCGCGAAGTCGGCAAGGGCGGGGATGTCGTGCTGCTGATGTCGGGCCGGGGCGACAAGGACATCTTCCAGGTCGCCAAACATCTGGGAGTGGAACTGTGATCCGTAGCCTTCTGGCGGCGACCGCCGCGCTCGCCCTGTCCACCGCCGCCGTTCAGGCCCAGACGCCGGCTCCGGCTCCGGCTGCGCCGCAAGGCGGCCCAGCCGATGTCGGTCTGCTGCCCGGTGCAGAGCTGTCGGCCGATTGCGGCGGGCTGAACAATCTGACGGGCCGGGCGTATTGCGTGACGGCGCAATTGGGACAGGTAGGCGCGCTGGCCGACGCCTATATCGCCGACCTCGCGTCCAAGAATTGGCTGGCGGCGGGCGGCGACGAGAACCGCGTGGTCTTCATCAAGCGCCGCGAGGGCGGCGGCTGCGACGGCATGCAGATGGTCGCCTTCTACGACACGTCCAAGACCGCCGTCGCCGAACTGCCCGCCTATCTGGGCTTCGCCACCATTCCAGGCGACGTCTGCGCGGCTGCTGCTGCTGCGACGCCGCCTGCCGCTCCCGCCGGATCGCCGCAGCAATGACCACCGCCCGTATCGACGCGCGCTTTGCGGCGCTGAAGGCTGAGGGCCGTGCGGCCTTCATTCCCTATGTGATGGGGGGCGATCCGTCGCGCGAAGAGGCGCTGGCGATCCTGAAAGGCCTGCCCGCCGCCGGGGCCGACATCATCGAACTGGGCTTTCCGTTCAGCGACCCAATGGCCGAGGGGCCCCCGATCCAGAAGGCGGCGATCCGGGGTCTGGCGGCCGGGTTCGGCCTGCGTTCGACGATGGATCTGGCCAAGGAATTCCGCAAAGGCGACGACGCCACGCCCATCGTGCTGATGGGCTATCTGAATCCGATCGAGAGCCTGGGCTATGACGCCTTCGCCGCCTATGCGGCTGACTGCGGCATCGACGGGCTGATCGTCGTGGACTGCCCGCCGGAAGAGGCCGGTCCGCTGATCGAGGCGCTGGACAAGACAGCGATCTCGCTGATCCGCCTGGCGACGCCGACATCTGACGATGCGCGGCTGAAGATCGTGGTCCAGGGCACGTCGGGCTTCGTCTATTACGTCGCCGTGGCGGGCGTGACGGGCGTCAAGGAAGCCCAGGCCGATGTCGTGGCGCCGGCGGTCGAGCGGGTGCGCAAGGCCTCGGGCTTGCCGGTCGCGGTCGGGTTCGGGGTCAAGACGCCGGAACGGGCCGCCGAGATCGCCCGCGTGGCGGACGCGGTGGTGGTTGGCTCGGCCCTGGTGGACGAGGTGGCGGCGGCGCTGGCGGCGAACGAACCGGCCGCGCCGCGCGTTCTGGCCAGGGTCAAGGCGCTGGGCGACGCGGTTCGGTCCGTGCGCACTGGTGCATCCCTGGCGGAAACCGTCTAAGAGCCCGCCCATGGTCGACAAGAACAAACCTCAGGAAAAGCGCGGCGGCTGGCTGAGCCGTTTCGCGCCCGGTGTCCGCAAGATCGTGTCGCGCCGCGACACGCCGGACAATCTGTGGGTCAAGGATCCAGACAGCGGCGAGATGCTGTATCGCTCGGATCTGGAGGCGTCGCTGTGGGTGACGCCGTCGGGCCGTCACATGCGGATCGATGCGCCGACGCGCCTGAAGGCCACCTTCGACGGCGGCGTTTTCCAGGCCATCGATACGCCGGACGTGCCGGAAGATCCGCTGAAATTCTCGGACGGCAAGTCCTACAAGGATCGCCTGAGCGCGGCGCGCAAGGCGTCGGGCCGCAAGGACACCATGGCCATCGGCTATGGCAAGGTCGGCGGTCAGGACGCGGTCGTGATCGTTCAGGACTTCACCTTCATGGGTGGATCGCTGGGCATGGCGGCGGGCGAGGCCTTCATCAAGGCCGCGCGCGAGGCCGTGTCGCGCAAGGTTCCGATGATCTGTTTCACCGCCGCCGGCGGCGCGCGGATGCAGGAAGGCGCCCTGTCGCTGATGCAGATGGCGCGCACCACCCTGGCCATCGAAGAGCTGAAGGATGCCAAACTCCCCTATGCCGTGGTCCTGACGGACCCGACGACGGGGGGGGTGACGGCCTCCTACGCCATGCTGGGCGACGTGCATCTGGCGGAACCGGGCGCTCTGATCGGCTTCGCCGGTCCGCGCGTGATCGAGGCCACCATCCGCGAGAAACTGCCGCCGGGGTTCCAGCGTGCGGAATATCTGCAGGAAAAGGGCATGGTGGACCGGGTCGTGACCCGCGCCGACCTGCCGCGCACCCTGGGTCAGATTCTCTCGATGCTGATGGGCGGCACGCGCGTCGCCGCCTGAGGCCGTCTGAAGGGCCAGTCGATCGCGGTCGAGGCCCACAGGCACCACCAGACGATGACCGGCTGAAGCAGCAGGCGCGGGCCGTGATAGGCCCATCCAAGCCCCGTGCCTGAGGTCAGGCCATCGACGGCGTGCTGGACGTTGGCGGGGTAAACGCAGACCGCATAGAGGGCCAGCGCCCATCCCGCGACGACGCGCAGGCGCGGGATCATCAGCCCCGCCGCGCCCAGCAGTTCGGCGATCCCCGTCAGCGCCACGACCAGAGCGGGGTCGGCGACCCAGTGCGGCGTGATCCGCATGAAGGGGCCGGGAACCATCAGATGCAGCACGCCGGCGCCCAGGAAGACCGCCGCCAGGACGATGCGGACCGCCGTTCTGATGTCCGGCCTGGAAGTCATGTCGCGGTTCTCGAAATCAGGGGCTAAAGGAGGCGGATGGATCCCGTCTCCGAACGTCTACGTGCGCGCCACCCCCAGCGGATCGACCTGTCGCTGGAAAGAATGCGCGTGCTGTGCGCCGCCCTGGGCGATCCGCAACACAAGCTGCCGCCGGTCATCCATGTGGCGGGCACCAACGGCAAGGGCTCGACTGTCGCCCTGATCCGCGCCATCGCCGAGGCGGCGGGCTTGAAGGTTCACGCCTATACTTCGCCCCATCTGGTGCGGTTCAACGAGCGGATTCGTCTGGCGGGAAAGCTGATCGAGGACGAGGCGCTGAACGCCATCCTGGACCGGATCGAGGCGGTCATGGCCGAGACGAACAGCGAGGCCACGGTGTTCGAAAGCACCACCGCCGCTGCCTTCCTGGCCATGTCCGAGACGCCCGCCGACCTTGCCATCATCGAGGTGGGTCTGGGCGGAGTGCTGGACGCGACAAACGTCATTGAGCGGCCGCTGCTCAGCGTCATCGCCCCGGTGGATTATGACCATGCGGAGTTCCTCGGCACGGATCTGGCGGGGATCGCCTCGGAAAAGGCGGGGGTGCTGAAAGCCGGGGCGCCGGCCGTGATCGCGCGCCAGAAGGAAGAGGCGATGGCGGCCATCGAGCGCCGCGCCGCCGACGTCCATGCGCGGCTGACCGTGCTGGGAGTCGATTTCGACGCCTGGGCCGAGCGGGGCGGCTTGGCTTTCCAGACGGCCGAACTGTTCATGGACCTGCCGGCGCCGGCGCTGGCGGGCGCGCACCAGATCGACAATGCGGCCCTGGCCGTGGCGGCGGCGGTCGAGCTGGACCTGCCTGAAACCGCGATCGCCGAAGGGCTGAAGGCCGTGCGCTGGCCCGCACGGCTGCAACGGATTTCGGCCGGACCTTACGGCGAGGCGGCGCGGGCGGCCGAGGCCGAACTTTGGCTGGACGGGGGGCACAATCCCCACGCCGCAAAGGCACTGGCGGCGTTTCTGGCCGAGCGTCAGGCGAGGGCCCCGCGTCCCCTGGCCCTGATCTGCGGCATGCTGTCGAACAAGGATGCAGGCGGGTTCTTCGCCGCCTTGAAGGACGGTCAGGCGACGGTCTTCACTGTCGGCTTCGACGGGGCGGCGGCCGATCCCGTCGCTCTTGCGGCTGTAGCGCGCGGGCATGGACTGGCGGCGACGCCGGCGGGATCGGTGAGCGATGCGCTGGACCTGGCGCTGCGTCTCGGCGCCGGCCGCGTGGCGATCTGTGGGTCGCTGTATCTGGCGGGCGAGGTGCTGGGGGCCAGTCGAGAGACCTGGCCGGAATGAACCTCTCCCTCCCCTTCATGGGGAGGGGCGGCGAAGCGAAGCGCAGCCGGGGTGGGGCAGTCAGGACCGCACTCATGCCCTTTCGGGCCCCACCCTGATCGCTGCGCGATCGTCCCTCCCCATGAAGGGGAGGGAGAGTCGTTCTATTTGCTCATCCAGGGCCGCGATTTGCCGGCTGCGATCCGGGCGTTCTGTTCGCGCTGGAACCGGCCGCCGCGAGGGGCCTTGGGTCTGCCGTCGAGCGCCGCGTTCTTCAGGCGCAGGGCGCGCTGGACGGAGGTTTCCCCGGGAATCTCCTCGTCGGAAATCGGGGCGGGGGTCGGGGGGTCTTCGTCGCTCATGATGGCATCCTAGCATGAAAACGCCCGCCGGTCGGGACCGGCGGGCGTTTGATCTTCACAGGTAGATAAGGATCAGGCGTCGGCCTTGACGCCGGCTTCTGCCAGCCATTCGACGATCTTGCCCTTGGGCATGGCGCCGACCTTCATCGAGGTCATCTGGCCGTCCTTGAACAACATCAGCGTCGGGATGCCCTTCACGCCCAGCTTGGACGGGGTCATGGGGCTGTCGTCAATGTTGATCTTGGCCACGGTGACCTTGCCGCCCAGTTCGTCGGCGATCTGCTCCAGCGCCGGGCCGATCTGTTTGCAGGGGCCGCACCATTCGGCCCAGAAATCCACCAGCACGGGGGTGGACGACTTCAGGACGTCGGCGTCGAAGCTTTCGTCGGTGACTTTTACCGTCGCCATAAATGGTCTCCCTTTGTGGCGCTAACGCTTGGCCCGCAGGGCCTCGCTGCTTGAGCGCCGAATTGTGGCGCGCTGGACGGCTGCCCAGCGTTCAGTCGCAGATGTGGGAGCGAATCGCGGGCAATTCAACTGTTCGCCAACGCCGCGTCCAGCATGGCCTGCGGGATGGGCATGAGTTTCGGGCCGTCGGTCCAGACCAGGGCGGCCTCGATCGGGCGGTCGGGATAGAGGCGTTTGAGCACGGCGACATAGACGGCGGCTTGCAGGACATAGGCGGGATCAACGGCCGCGATGGCGTCCGGGGCGGGGCGGTTGGTCTTGTAGTCGACGACCAGCACCCGTTCGGGCGTGACCACCAGCCGGTCGATGCGGCCATTGATCGCCACGCTCGACGGGCCAGGCAGGGCGCCGGTCAGCGCGACCTCGGCGCGGGAGCCGGGGCCGAAAACGGGGGCGAAACGGGCGTCGTCCAGCACCGAAAAGGCGGCGGCGATCATCTCGGCGCGCTGGGCCTCGTCCAGATCAGTCTCGCGGGCCAGCAGGCGGCGCGCCGCGTCGGGACGGTCGGCGGGCGTGATCTCTGGCAGGCGCTCCAGCAGTCGGTGGATCAGGTCGCCGCGCCGGAACCGGCCCAGGGCCGCGCCGCCAGCCGCGCTGCGGGCCAGGGGCGAGGGGGCGGGGATGCGGATCGATCCCTCCATCCGCGACGGCGAGGCGAAGCGGGCGGCGGCGTCGGCCGGAGGCAAGGCGGCGGCCCAGGCGGGAAGGGTAGCGGCGGAACGGATTTCGGCGTCGGCGACCGGGCGGCATTCGGGATCGACGCCGTAGCGGCGCACGCCATTATCGACCTCGCGCGCCTGATCGCCCAACCGGTCGAAGGTCTCTTCGATGATCGACCACCAGCTGCCGGCCTCGGCGCCCCGGCTGGAGGCGCGGCCCATGACGATGACGCGGTCGCGGGCGCGGGTCAGGGCGACATAGAGCAGGCGCAGGGTCTCGTCGTCGGTGCGGGCCTGGCGCGCGGCGCGGGCGTCGGCCGAGGCGGGACAGTCGTCACGGGCCGAACCGGGGGCCATCAGCCAGGCCTCGCCTTCGCCTTCCGGCGTGACGGCGGGCATCAGGGACGGGCCTTGCGCCTTGGCCTTCATGGTGGTGTCGGGCAGGATGACGATGGGCGCCTCAAGCCCCTTGGCGCCGTGCACGGTCATCACGCGGACCTCGCCGCGCGCCCCCTCCAGTTCGCGCTTCACCTCGACGTCGGCGGCCTCCAGCTGGGCCAGGCAGGTTTCCAGATCGACCGCGCCCCGGTTCTCGGCGGCCAGCACCTGGTTCAAGGTTTCGTCGATGGCCTCTTCCGCCTCGCGGCCCAGCCGGGCCAGGATGCGGGCGCGGCCGGAGCGGCCGGTGTCGTCCACGCGGTTCAGGGCCTGGGAGAAGAAGGTGAAGGGATCGCCGCCGCGCGCGCCGATGGCGGCTTGCAGCGCATCGCGGGCGCGGGTCCATTCGGGGCGTTCGTGGGCCCGGTCACGCAGGTCGCGCCACAGCTGGCCGGCCTTGCGGTTCTCGCGGCCGGCCAGCGCATAGAGGCCGTCCTCGTCCACGTCGCACAGGGGGCTGCGCAGCACCTCAGCCAGGGACAGGTCGTCGTCGGGGAAGAGGGCGAACCGGGCCAGCGAGATCAGGTCGTCGAACACGATATGGCTGGACAGTTTCAGCCGGTCGGCCCCGGCGACGGGCACGCCCTCGGTCTTCAGCGCCCGGATGATCTCCTCGAACGTCGCGTCACGGCGGCGGACCAGGACGATGTAGTCGCCGTATCCTGCGGGGCGCAGGTCGCGCGTGCTGCGGTCGAAGACGGCGACGCCGCTTTCGACCTGGCGGCGGATTTCGCGGGCCAGGTCGCGGGCCAGACGTTTACGCGCGCTGCCGGCGCTTTCCTGATCGACAGGATCGTCCCAGGCGTCGGTCTCCGGCGCAGGTTCGTCGAGGAACAGGGGCCACAGGTCGATGGCGCCGTGCTGGCCGATGCGGGCGGGGATGTGGCGGGCGATGTCGCCTTGCGGACCGGTCAGGGCGCGGGTGCGATCGGGATCGGCGAAGACGGCGTCGACTAAGGCCAGCACCTCTTCGGTCGAGCGGTAGGAGGTGTTCAGCTCCGGCCCGGCGAAGGGTTCGCCGGCGCCCTCGGCCAGGGCGAGAAACGCGCCGCGTTCCTGACGCAGCCGTTCGGGCCGGGCGCCCTGGAAGGAATAGATCGACTGTTTTTCGTCCCCGACGGCGAAGACCGTGCGGCCGGATGTCTGGCCAGAATAGAACTCTCCGGTCAGGGCGCGGACGATGGCCCATTGTTCGGGGGCGGTGTCTTGGGCTTCGTCGATCAGGACGTGATCGACCCCGCCGTCCAGCTTGTACAGCACCCAGGCGGCGGCTCCGCTCTCGGTCAGCAGGGCGGCGGCGCGGGCGACCAGATCGGGGAAGTCGAGCGCGCCCTTCGACCGTTTGGCGTTTTCGTAGAAGGCGGCGTGGGCGCGGGCCAGGGTCAGGACCTTGACCGTGTCGTCGGCGATCCGCGTCTTGCGCAGGGCCTCGCGCGTCGCGAGGAATTTCGTCTGGAGATCGACCAGCCAGCCGACCGCCCCCTGCGGCGCCGACTTGGTGCCCATGCTCTTTCGCGGCTCGCCCGCCTGGGTGCAAAAGACCCCGGCCAGCGCCGCGAAGCCGGCGTAGGGGGGCGCGGCGACGCTCATGGCGTCGGCGATCTTCCTGTCGTTGGTCGAGCCGGTCTCCATGGCCTCGGCCATGCGGTTCCATTCGCCGGGATCGATGAAGGCGACGAAGTCCCGCTCCAGATCCTCAGGCGTGCGGTCGCGCTCGGCGCCGGTCAGGGACCAGGGATCGGGCGCGGTCCCGGCCTCGGCGCGGTCCACATAGTCCAGCAGGTCGGCGCGTTTGGCCTCGATCATCGACAGCAGGGCCTGGAACCTCTGCCAGTCCAGTTCGACGGCGAAATGGCTGTAGGCCTGGCCGATGGGACCGTCCGGGTCGGCGACGGCGGCGCGGGCCAGGTCCTCGCGCGCGGAATGGCTGAGGGCGGTGGCGGCTTGGTCTTCCAGCACGATGAAGCGGGGCGAGACCCCGGCCTCCAGCGGGAAGCGACGCAGCAACTTCTCGCAGAAGGCGTGGATGGTCTGGATTTTCAACCCGCCTGGCGTCTCCAGCGCGCGGGCGAACAGTTTGCGGGCGCGCGACAGGGCGGCGTGATCCATCGCCTGCGGGTCGCCGTCGTCCAGCCGGGCCAGTTCGCGCGACAGGGCGGCGTCGTCCAGCACGGCCCAGCCACCCAGCTGGTCGAACAGGCGCGCCTGCATCTCGGCGGCGGCGGCCTTGGTGTAGGTGACGCACAGGATGGCGCCGGGATCGACCTGGTCCAGCAGCAGCCGCGCCACCCGGTTGACCAGGGTAGTGGTCTTGCCCGAACCGGCGTTGGCGGTGACGAAGACGGTCAGGCGCGGATCGGCGGCGACGATCTGGGGGGAGACGATCTGGGGCGACAGACTCATTCTTCGTCCCCGTCGCCGATGACCGACCATTCCCAGACGCGGGCAAGATGGTCGTAGTTGCCGCCCTGGTTGCCCATGAACTGGGGCGCGGCCCAGGAGACGTAAGGGGTGTTCTCGTCGTCGAAGCGGGCGACGCGACGCTTCAGCCCGTCCAGCGCGGCCTGGGCCAGGTCGGCGGCCTCAAGCCCCGAGGCGCGGGTGATGACCTCGCCCGCCGTCTTTCGCCCGACCACCCGGACATAGGTCAGTTCGTCGGGCGTGACCGGGCCGTTGGTGCGCGCGAACCCGCCGTCGGCCAGGATGGCGGCGGTCAGGGTCAGTTGCGGGGCGAAGCCGGACTTGACCTGTTTGGCGGATGGCGCCGCCCCGGTCTTGAAGTCCATCACCGCCGCCCCGTCGGACGCCAGCTCGATCCGGTCGGCGAAGGCCTTGACGGTGAAGGGGCCGGCGGGGGCGTCGAAGGTCATGGTCCCCTGCTGCTCGACCAGGATGTCGATGCCGCGCGCGCGCCGGCGCCGCTCGAAGTCGGTCAGCCAGCGGGCGGCGTTGCGGGCCAGGGGGCCTTCGCGGGCCATGGCCGCGTCCTCGAACCCGCGCGCGCCCAGTTCGCGCAGCAGATGGCCGTGCAGCAGGGCCTCGGCGTCGTCGGGCAGGACGTCGGGCCAGTCCAGCGTCAGCCGCTCGACGGCGGCGTGGACGGCGTTGCCGCGCGCGAGCGCTTCGGCAGAAGCGCCGGGCCGATCAAGCGCCTCAAGCCCCAGCACCCACAGGGCGTAGATGGCGTAGGGGTCGCGCACCCAGCGTTCGATCCGGGTGACATAGAGGCTGCGCGGGCGGCGATGCACCGGCGGGCGGGGCTCGGGCCGTTTGGCGAACTGGGGCGGGCCTGCCGGGGGTGCGTCCAGAGCGCGGGCCCAGTCGATGACGGCGGCAGGGCGGGCGATGGCGACGGGCGTCTCGGCCGCGTCGGCGCCGCGCGTCAGCATCTCCAGCCGCCACAGCCAGCGCGAGCGGACGGCGGGCTGGCCGCCGCGCCGCTCGCTGTGGATCAGGATGACCTCGTCGGCGCAGGCGGCCTGGACGAAGTCCTGCGCCGTCTGGCCCAGGCGGCGTTCAGGCGGGGGCAGACCCAAGGCTTTGCGCATCGGGCGCGACAGGAAGGGGTCGGTCGGGGCGGCCTGGGGCCAGACGCCTTCCTCCAGCCCGGCCAGGATCATCCGGTCGGCGCGCACCAGACGGGCCTCGATGGCCCCGAGAATCCGCAGCGACGGATGGGTCGCCCCGCCGGTCCGCACGACGTTTTCCTTGACCAAAGACGTGACCAGTTCGGCCAGTTCGGCGCGGCGGATTCGGCCCAGCGACGCCCCGCCCTCGATCAAACCGGACAGGAGGGCGGCGGCCGCCTCGCCGTCGGGACCGGCCCAGGCGTTCTGGCCCGCGAGGGTCTCGATCAGCCGGGTCAGGGCCGAGGCGGCGAGGTTCAGGTCGGCGTCGGGTGTGAAGGCGGCTGTGGCGGCCTCGACGGCGGCCTGCAGATGCTCGACCAGCCGGGTCGCGGCCGACAGGCGTTCACGCTTCCATTCGGGCGGCGCCTTGCCGCGCCGGTCGGGCTGGACCGCCTCCAGCAGGCGGCGATGGATGGCGGCGAAGTCGCGCGGGCGGGGGCCGCGCAGGGCGTGCTCCTCCAGTGCGGCGACCGCGGCGGCTTGAGAGGCGTCGCCCAGGTCGAACCGGGCCAGCGGATGTTTGACGACGGCCAGCAGCAGATGGGGCTGGACCGGATCGGCGATCCAGCGGGCGCACAGGTCGACCAGGGCGCCGGCGGGCAGGCGCGACAGGGGGCTGCCCGCCGAGGAATCCGGGATCACGCCCCAGCGTTCCAGCCGGGCGGCGACGCGGCGGCCCAGGGCCTGATCCGGCGTCACCAGGGCGCAGGTTTTTCCGGGGGTTTCCAGCGTCTCGCGCATCATCAGGGCGATGGCGGCGGCGGCCTCCTCCTCGGCGCGGACGGTCAACAGGGACAGGCCCTGCAAGCCCTCGGCGATGGGATCGCGGGCCTCGCCGCGCGCGACCGCAGCCGAACGGATGTCGCGAATGGCGCCGCGCCAGTCGTCGGTGGCCTCTGCCGGACGCAGGGCCTCGTTGACCAGCCGCTGACGCGCCAGGCCACGCGCTTGGACGGCCGGAGAAACGGCGGGGCGGAACCAGGGACGGACGGTCTCGCGTGCGATCTCGCAGCGATCCAGCAGCCGTTTCATCGCGCTCTGCGGATGCTGTTCGTCCAGCCGGTCCCAGACCCCGGCGTCCAGATCGAGGTCGAGTCCGGGCAGGACGACGCAGCCCAGCGGGGCCTTGGCCACGGCCTTCAGCACGTCGCCGGCGGCGGGGACGGTGCCGGTCGAGCCGGCGGCGATGACGGCCTGGGTCGGGGGGTGGGCGTCCCACAGTTCCGCGAGGCGGCGCAGCAGGGTCGCGCGGCGCCAGGCCGGATCGACCAGGCCCAGTTCGGCCAGGCGTTTGGGCCAGGCGGTGACGGCGAGGCCCAGGAACTCGGCCGACCGCTCCCAGTGTTCGGCCATCTCACCGTCGACCAGGGTTGCGATACGTTCGGGGTTGGGGATTTCCTCCAGCTGGCAGGAATCGAGGAAGCCGCCCAGGGCGTCGGCCAAATCCAGCGCACGCATCGGGCTCAGGCTGGGGTCGAACTGTTCGACGATCATCCGCGCCATCTCGAACCGGCGCGTCAGGGCGGGAATGGCGGGCGGCAGATCGAGGCCCAAGGCGCCGGGCGTGAAGGGTGGCTCGTCCTCCTCCAGGTCGCCCAGCGGCCGGACCTGGGGCAGCAGAATCGGTCGGTCGCCCGACAGTTTCGACAGGGCGCCGGTGAAGGCGCGCGCAGCCCGGCGGTTGGGCAGGAGGATGGTGGCGTCCGACAGGGTCTCGGGCGGCAGTTCGCCCAGCCAGGCCAGGACGCCGGCAGCCAGGTCTTCGAGGAACGGCCGGTGCGCGGGGATGGCGTACCAGCGGGGGCACATTCCTGTTTCCCTAGCGCCGCCCGCGCGGCGGTCGGCTGCTTGAGGGAGATCCGCGAATGGGTCGAAGGCGCTCACGCGTCTCCCGCCAGTTTCGCCTCGGCCTGATCCCGCGCCTGGGGATCGCCGACGTGCATCCAGTCGCCGTCGAGGACGCAGCCGAACAGACGGCCCTGGGTGGCGGACTTGCGCCACAGGGGGCTGAGGGAGAAGGGGCCTTCGCAGCCGTTGTCGGCATAGCCGGGCCGGGTGATGTGGACGCCCATATAGGCGTAAGGCGCCGATGCGGCCGCGCCCCGGAAGGCCAAGCGGCCCCCCTCTCCAGAAATGGAGTCGCGCACGAAGAAGTCGCCGTCGCCTTCGAAGCCGATGGAGCCTTCGCGGCGGGCCAGCAGCAGCGCGGCGTCCATCGTCTCGGGGTTCCACAGGCGGACCAGATCGCCTAGCGCATCGCCCCGGTCGATCCAGACGCTGTCGATATTGGCGACGAAGACGGGATCCTCGCCCAACAGGGGATGGGCCTTCTTCAGCCCGCCGCCGGTCTCCAGCAGTTCGGCGCGTTCGTCGGAGATGACGATCTGCGGGCCGCGTTCGCGCGCGGCCAGATGGCTTTCCAGACGGTCCGCGAACCAGTGGACGTTGACCACCGCCGTTTCGACCCCCGCCTCTGCCAGTCGGTCCAGCACATGGTCGATCAGGGCGCGGCCCTGGACCTCGATCAGGGCCTTGGGGCGGTCGTCGGTCAGGGGGCGCATCCGGGTGCCCAGGCCGGCGGCCAGCACCATCGCCGTCCTGGGCGCGATCTTGTGGGTCATGCGCGAACCTCGGCAGGGACATGGCGGTCGAACCAGCGGGCGACGGGCGCCAGGGCCGGCTGTTCCAGATTGGCGTTGAGATGCCGCCACATGCGCGGCAGGAAGCGGGCGTAGCGCGGCTTGCCGTCGCGGGCGATCAGACGGGCGAAGATGCCGATGATGCGCGCCTCGTTCAGGGCGGCGAGCCCGGCGTAGTCGGCCATGAAGGCGGCGCGGTCCACGCCGGGACGCAGGGCAAAATAGCGGTCGAGGGCCTCGGCTTCCAGCGCGGGGGAGACGTCGCGGCGGGCGTCCTGCAACAGGGAATGCAGGTCCCAGGACGGGTGGGCGCGGACGGCGTCCTGGAAGTCGATCATGCCGACGCGGGCGGGGCCTTCACGCTCGGGCAGCCAGATCAGGTTCTCGGCGTGATAGTCGCGGTGGGCCATGACCGAGGCCCCGGCCGCGCCCGAGGCGACGATGGGCGCCCAGGCCGCGCGCCAGTCGGCGATGGCGTCGTCGTCGAAGGCGACGCGCTCGTCCAGCTTCGGCAGCCAGTCGACGAACAGATCCGCTCCCCCCTGAAGCGCCGCCTCGTCATAGGTCAGCAGCGGCCAGTCGCCGCCGGGGCCGTGCAGGGTCTGCGGCGGGGTTTCGGCCTCGTGCAGGACAGCCAGGGCCTCAATGGCGGCCAGATACAGCGGCGTCTCGTCGGCGCCTTCCTCGATCACGCGGGCGAACAGGGCGTCGCCGAAATCCTCCAGCACCGCCAGACCGTTGGGGGCGTCCAGGGCCGGGATGTCGGGGGCGGACAGGCCCAGCGACTTCAGGTGGGCGGCGACGGCGGCGAAGGCCTCGATCCGGCCGGCGGACAGGCGGGCGACGGCGTTCCAGCCGGCGGCGTGGCGCTGCTCAGGCGTCCAGGCCGGATCGGCGGGCGGGCTTTCGGCGGCGGGGGCCTGGTCCATCAGCATCAGGGTCGGACCGTCAGCCGGGGTCAGCCGCTCGTAGCGCCGCGTCGAGGCGTCGCCGGGCAGGGGGGCGCGCACGGCGTCGGCCAGACCGGCGGACGCCAGGAAGTCGAGACAAAGCTGTTCGCGGTCAGAAACGGACATGGTCGATCAGTTCTTTCCATCGGCCTACGCCGGAAACGGTCGCAAGGCGGCCTTCGCCCTGCTCCGAGATCGTAACGGTGAGTTGGTCTGGCCCCAGGAATCGGCCGGGCTCGTCGCCCAGACGCTCGGGCCATTCGATGACGGCGCATCCCTCGTCCAGCGCCTCGTCCAGACCGATCTCGAACGCCTCTTCCGGCCGGGTCAGGCGATAGAGGTCGAAATGGGCGACGGGCGGGTCGCTCTCATAGAACTGGACCAGGGTGAAAGTCGGCGACGGCACGTCCTCGTCGGGCGTGGTCAGGGCGCGGATCAGGCCGCGCGCCAAGGTGGACTTGCCCATGCCCAGCGGACCGTAGAGCAGCAGGCTGTCGCCCGCCGCCAGCAGGGGGGCGATGGCCTGGCCCAGGGCGGTGGTGGCCTCGGCGTCGGGCAGTTCGATCTTCATGCGAACACCGCGTCTGGATCGGCGGCCAGGGTGCGTTCGGTGAAATGTTTCAGCGCCTCGGTGGCCCTGGCGGCGTCCACGTCCAGCCGGTCGGCGGGGATGGGCAGGCCGACATCGACGCCGAACGGCTTGTTCGCCTTGTTCAGCAGTTCGTGGAACAGGGTCACGTCGCGCAGCTCCTGCGAGACCTTGTCGAACAGGTGGAACAGGCGGCTGTAGGGGCCGGTGACGTGCATGGGGATCACCGGCGCATCGTATTTGCGCGCCATCGAGGCGGCGGTCGGCGCCCATTCGGGGTCGGTCAGGACGCCGTTCCTCTCGCGCGCCAGACGACCGGCGGGGAACATGACGACGCAGCGTTCGGCCTCGAAGGCTTCCTTGGCGGCGGTCAGGGTGGCGCGGGTCTTTTCACGGGTGCGTTTGTCGTGGACCCATTCGACGGGGATGATGGTCTCGTCCAGCCGGGGCGAGACGCGGATGGCGTCGGCGTTGGCGAAGAAGATCATGTCGCTGCGTCGCCGTTTGATCGCGTCGAACACGGCGACCCCGTCGGCGATGCCGGTGGGGTGGTTGCAGACGACGATGCAGCGGCCGGTCGCGGGCAGGCGATCAAGGTTGGTCGTCGTGACCTTCAGCTTCAGCAGGTCGGACACGTAGTCGAAGGTCTGCGTCCCCGACAGGGGCTGGATAGCGTCGGCCATCCGCACCGCCGCCCCATAGCCCAGCACGCCATACAGGGCCGGGCGCACCACGGGCCATAGGTGCGAGGCGGTCAGGCGCGGCGCGCGTTCGGCGATCAGCACATCGACGATGTGAGGCCTGCGCCGTGCGGGTGTGGAGGATGCGGTCATGGATGAACGCTTGTCGCCGGTTCGGTCGGAGGGGGCAAGATGCGCGGCGTCCTGTGAGCTTGGCGATCCGTCAGGCGACCCCTATCACTGGCGAAAACCTGTGGGGAGTTGAGACATGACGCGTTCGCGCTGGATGGCGGCCGCCGCCTTTGGAAGTCTGATGCTGGCCGCCGCGCCGGCGTTCGCTCAGCAGGCGGCGCCTGCGCCGGTCGAGGCCGCGGCGCCTCCATCCCAGGCCCAACCGCGCGGTTTGTCGCTGAAGGACTTGGCGATGATGGAGCGGGTCAGCGAGCCGCGCGTCTCGCCTGACGGTCGCCAGATCGTCTACGCCGTGCGCACCACCGACTGGGACGGCAACAAGGGCGTCAACGGCCTGTGGCTGGCGGATGTCGCGGGGGGAGAGCCGCGCAGGCTGGCGATTTCCGAAGGCGGCGCCTCGGGCGCGCGCTGGGCGCCGGACGGCGGGGCGATCTATTTCCTGTCGTCGCGGGGCGGGTCGAACCAGGTCTGGCGCACCGATGCGGCCGGGATGGCGGCGGCCCAGGTGACGACCCTGCCGTTCGATGTGTCGGGTTTCCGCATCGCACCGGACGGCAGGTCGCTGGTGCTGGCGGTCTCGGTCTTCGTCGATTGCGACGCCCTGGCCTGCACCAAGACGCGGCTGGATGCGCGAGGGAAATCGACGATCCAGTCCTACGACCGTCTGCCGTTGCGCGACTTCGATCACTGGGTCGATACGCGCCGCACCCATCTGTTCGTCCAGCCCCTGAACGGGTCTGGTTTGGGCGGCGGCGAACCGCGCGACTTGCTGATGGGCCTGGACGCCGATGTGTCGGCGGGCGATTCCAGCTTCGACATTTCGCCGGACGGCCGGACCCTGGTTTATGGCACCCAGACGCAAGGGGCGGGCGAGCCTTTCACCAGCAACAGCGATGTCTTTCGCGTGGCGCTGGATGGCGGCGCGCCGATCAACCTGACCGAGGCGAACAAGGGACCCGACGGCAATCCTGTCTTTTCGCCGAACGGTCGCCAACTGGCCTGGCTGTCGGCGCCGCGCGAGAATGTCGGCGGGGATCAGGCGGCAGTCTGGGTCGCCAACGCCGACGGCTCGGGCGCGAAGAAGCTGACCGACTGGGATCGCGGCGCGGGCGGCCTGCAATGGCGCACCGACGGGCGGTCGCTGCTGGTCTCGGCGGCGGACGAGGGCCAGAACCGGCTGTTCTCGGTCGATTCACGCAACGGCAGGGTCACGCCCCTGACCGGGACCGGCACGGTCGGGTCGTATGAAGAGGTGGCGGGCGTCCTGGCCTATGCCCACGAAAGCTTCGTCGCTCCGGCGCAGATCTTCGTCCACACCAATAGCGAACCGCGCCAGATCAGCCGCCAGAACGCCGAGGTGCTGGCGCAACTGGACCTGCCCAAGGGCGAGGCCTTCACCTTCGCCGGCTGGAACAACGAGCCGGTGCAGGGCTGGGTGTTCAAACCCGCCGGTGCGGTCGAGGGGCGGCGCTATCCGGCCGTCTATCTGATCCATGGCGGGCCCAAGTCGCCCTGGACCGAGAGCTTCTCCTACCGCTGGAACCCGCAGACCTATACGGCCGCCGGCTATGCGGTGGTGATGATCAACTTCCACGGCTCGCCCGGTTACGGCCAGGCCTTCACCGACGCCATCAACGACCACTGGGGCGACCGGCCGCTGGAGGATCTGGAGAAGGGCTGGGCGGCGGCCCTGTCCAGCAATCCGTGGATCGACGGCGACCGGGCCTGCGCCCTGGGCGCCTCCTACGGCGGCTATATGGTCAATATGATCGCAGGCAAGTGGAACGGGCCGTGGCGTTGCCTGGTCAACCACGCCGGGGTGTTCGACGTGCCCCAGCTGATGAACGCCATGGATATCGGCAACTTCATCCACGAGTTCGGCGGGCCGAGCTGGGAGCGCAAGGAGGTGTACGACGCCTTCAACCCGGAGACCTTCGTCGGAGACTGGAAGAAGCCGATGCTGGTGCTGCACGGGTCCAAGGATTTCCGCGTGCCGATGGAGCAGGGGTTGGCGACCTTCTCGGCCCTGCAGCGTGAGGGGATCCCCAGCCGCTTCATCCATGTGCCGGACGAGAATCACTGGGTGCTGAAGCCCCGCACCTGGGTCGACTGGCAGCAGGAGATTTTGGACTGGGTCGGCCGTTACACGGCGGCCCAATAGGTCGCCAAGCAGGTCACCAGATCCGGGCGACCCCGAAACTGTCGAACAGGCGCTCGTTGGACACGAGCGTCAGTTCGTTAAGCAGGCCCTGAGCGATCAGCAACCGGTCGAACGGATCGCGGTGATCGCCTTCCATGCGGCCGGCGAGGCTCGCGTCGCGCCAGGTTACGGGAAGCTCTGTGAACGCTTCGTTCTGCATGACCTGAAGAAAGTGCTCAGCCAGCATCTCGCCGTTCGGCAGTTTGCCGATCCGGTATTTGATGGCGATCTCGATGGCCGAGACGCTGCTCACGAATATGGTTTCGGCCGATCGAATGGCCTGTCTCGCCGGTTGCGTCAGGCGCTCGTCATCCCAGACCCACCACATGAGGGCGTGGGTATCGAGCAAGACATTCAATCGCCGCGTCCTTCCCACAGCCGAAGTTCTTCCTCAGGAAGCGGATCGAAGAAGCTTTCGTCGAACTTGCCCACGCCCTTCAGCCGGCCCGGCTTGCGATCAGGCTTTGCGGCTGGTTCGAAAGGCACGATCCGCACGGCCGGCTTGTCGCCGCGGGCGATGACGACCTCTTCGCCGCGTTCGGCGGCGGCGATCAGTTTGGAAAGATGGGTCTTGGCGTGGTGGACGGTGACGGTGGTCATGTCGCGCTCCTTGGACCCACTATCTTAGCTAAGCCAGTCGTTCGCGACAACTTCCGCCTGGCGAACGGCGGTGCTACGCCTTGGCGCAGCAAGATTTCCGAGGAAGAGCTTGATGCGTCACCGTTCCCTTCTGTCCGCCGCCTGCGCGGCTGTCGCCCTGATGAGCGCCGTTCCTGCCCTGGCCCAGGTTCCGCCCGCCCCGGTTCCCGCAGCGCCCGCGACGCCCGACGCCTTCACCTATAAGGACATGATCACCGCCAACCGGCTGGGCGATCCGCAGGTGTCGCCGGACGGCCGTTATGTCGTCTATTCGGTCACCACCACGGACGTGGACGCCAACCGCCGCGCGGGCAGCCTGTGGATCCTGGACCTGAACGCGCCGGACACTGCGCCGCGTCGCCTGGCGATCTCGGATCAGGGCGCCAACACCGCGCGCTGGGGCGGGGACGGCAATCTGTATTTCCTGTCGGGCAAGTCGGGCGCGAGCCAGGTCTGGCGTGTGGCCTCGCCCACGTCGGCGCCGGTGCAGGTGACCAACCTGCCGACCGACGTGAACGCCTATCGGATCAGCCCGACGGGCGACAAGGTGGCGGTGTCTCTGGCGGTCTATCCGAACGCGGCCGACCTGAACGCCTCGGTCGAACAGGGCAAGGCCATCGCCGATCAGAAGACGACGGGCCAAGTCTATGACCGCATGTTCGTGCGTCACTGGGACACCTGGAACGACCACACCCAGAACCACCTGTTCGTCCAGTCCATCGGCCGCGACGGCAAGGCGACGGGAACGCCTTCTTGGATCACCAAGGGCTTCGATGGCGACACGCCGTCCAAGCCGTTCGGCGACGAGAGCGAGTTCGTCTTCACGCCGGCGGGTGACGCCGTGGTCTTCTCGGCGCGTCTGGCGGGTCAGACCGAGCCGTGGAGCACCAACTTCGACCTATGGAAGACCAACGGCCTGACCGGCGACGGCACCTTCACCAACCTGACCGACGACAACGACGCCTGGGACACCGGCCCGGTCTTCTCGCCGGACGGACGGACCCTGGCCTATCGCGCCATGGCGCGGCCGGGCTTCGAGGCGGATCGCTATCAGATCGTGCTGATGGATGTCGAAACCGGCCAGAAGCGCGAGATCGCCTCGAACTGGGACCGGTCGGCGGACACCCTGCAATGGTCGCGCGACGGCCAGACGCTGTACACGACGGCGGGCGACGTCGGTTCGACCAAACTGTTCTCGGTGGATACGCGCAACGGCGTGGTGACGCCGATCACGGGCGCGGGCCACGTCTCGGCCTTCCAGCAGACGCCGTCGGGTTTTGTCCTGGCTCAGGACAGTCTGAAGGCCCCCAGCGACCTCTATTTCAAGACCTTCCTGGGTCGCGAAATGCCGTTGCGCCTGACCAACGCCAACCCGGCCTTCGACGCCAAACAGTTCGGCGAGTATGAGCAGTTCAGCTTCCCCGGCTGGAACAACGAGACGGTCCACGGCTATGTCATCAAGCCGGCCGGCTATGTTGAGGGCCGCAAATATCCGGTCGCCTTCCTGATCCACGGCGGGCCGCAGGGCTCGTTCGGCGACGGCTGGTCCTATCGCTGGAATCCCGAGACCTACGCCGGCGCCGGCTATGCGGTGGTGATGATCGACTTCCACGGCTCGACCGGCTACGGTCAGGCCTTCACCGACGCGATCAGCCAGCACTGGGGCGATCGCCCGCTGGAAGACCTGCAGAAGGGCTGGGCGGCGGCGCAGCAGAAATACAGCTTCCTGGACGGCGACAACGCCTGCGCGCTCGGCGCGTCGTACGGTGGCTATATGATCAACTGGATCGCCGGTAACTGGTCCAACGAGTTCAAGTGCCTGGTCAACCACGACGGCGTCTTCGACACCTTTGGCATGGGCTATTCCAGCGAAGAGCTGTGGTTCACCGAGTGGGAATACGGCGGCACCCCGTGGGACAAGCCGGAGGGCTATCAGAAGTTCAACCCGGCCAACCATGTCGAGAACTGGAAGACGCCGATGCTGGTGGTTCAGGGCGACCGCGACTTCCGCATTCCGACCGCGCAAGGGTTGTCGACCTTCACGGCGCTGCAACGTCGCGGCATCGACAGCCGCCTGATCGTCTTCCCCAACGAGAACCACTGGGTGCTGAAACCGGCCAACAGCCTGCAATGGCACAATGAAGTGTTCGGCTGGCTGAACAAATATCTGACGCCGGCGCAGTAAGCCGCGTCAGCTTGAAATGACAAAAGGGGCGCGGTCGTCAGACCGCGCCCCTTTTTCATGCGTCGGGCCGCAGGATCAGAGCGAGGCGCGCATCTGGGGTGCGCCGGCGAGGCGGTCATACTGGTGTGCGGTCATGCAGCGCGGGGCGGCCCAGCGCTGGCCCGATTGGCGGGCGGCGACCGCCTGTTGTGCGGTGACGAAGGTGGGGGTCACGCCGTTGTCGCGCTGATAGGCGAGGCGCGAGGCCGCATCGGTTCCACAAACCATGACGGACTGGAGAACGGCTGCGCGTTCGGCGCGCGGCGTCGAGCTTTGGGCCAGACTGGGCGACGCGGCGGCCGCCAGGGCGGCGACGATCAGGGCAGGGGTGAGAAAACGGGTCATCGGGTCATCCTCCATGGCCTGAATTAAGATCAGGACTCTGACGAAATATGCGCCGATATTTCTGTTTGTAAAGAATATGCGACAAGTTCACGTCAAATAGACGACGACTGACGAGAGGTTGACGTTGCGGCGCCAAACGGGGGCTGATGCGTTCTCTGTGGCTGACGGAGACGAGCGATTGTCGAACCCACGGAATTGGCGGACTTTTCGGGCTGGCGTGCATCAAAGGGCGCTGGTTCCGGCGGGCGTGCGCCTGCGGTCCTGGCGCGACTGGGTTCGCGACAACGACCCCGTCTATGCGGCGGCGCGGCGGCCCGGATCCGCAGAAAAATGGGCGGCGGGGGTCGTGCTGGTCCTCGTCGCGGTGGTGTTGCTGTTTTTGGCCCTGTTCGATTGGAACATGCTGCGTGGACCTATCGGCCGTTGGGCCTCGGTCAAATACGATCGCCAGATCGCCCTGACAGGGGACCTGGACGTCAACCTGTTCAGCTGGACGCCGTCCGCCGTGGTGCGGGGGCTCAAGGTCGGCGGGCCGGACTGGGCGCGGGATCGCGACACGGCCGACGTCGACGAGGTCCGCGCCTCGGTCAGGCTCAGGAAACTGCTGGCCGGCCAGATCGAGATGCCGCTGCTCAGCTTCACCCGGCCCAGGGTCGTGCTGATCTCGACCAAGGACGGTCGCAAGAGCTGGGAGCTGAACCCCAACAAGCCCGACACCGGCGAGGGGCTGAAACTGCCGGTGATCCAGCAATTGATCATCACCGACGGTCAGCTGTCCTTCGACGAACAGCGGCGGGGCCTGACGCTGCAGGCCGCCGTCAACGCGCGCGAGGCCGCCAGCGGCGCCGCCGGCTTCCTGCTGGACGGGCGAGGCACGGTGAACGGCGCGCCTCTGACGCTGAAGATCGAGGGCGGTCCCTTCATGAACATTCGGCGCAACCGGCCCTATCGGTTCGAGGCCGAGGTCAGCGGGGCGGGATCTTCCCTGGTCGCAAAGGGCGCGATCACCCGCCCGTTCGACCTGGGTCGGTTCGATGCGACCCTGACGATGCAGGGGCGCAATATGTCGGACCTCTATCTGCTGACCGGCGTCACCCTGCCCAACACGCCGCCCTATCGGCTGTCGGGCGCGCTGAACCGTAACGAGCGGATCTGGACCTTCAAGGATTTCGACGGGCGCGTCGGTGCGTCCGACCTGTCGGGCGAGGTGCGGGTCGATTCCGCCCAGCGCCTGAGGGTGGATGCGCAACTGACCTCGCGCCGCCTGGACATCGACGATTTGGCCGCCGTGCTGGGTGCGCGGACCCGGACCAATGCGGCCGGCACCGACACCGAGGCGCCGGTCGTGGTCGGCGGCAAGCTGCTGCCCGACGCCAAGCTGCAGACCGAACGCCTGCGCACCATGGACGGAACGCTGACCTACCGGGCGGCGGCGGTGAAGGCGAACGCGTTCGATGTGCGCGCCGTGAACCTGGGCGCGGACCTGAAGGACGGCATCCTCAAGCTCGACCCGATCAGCTTCAACTTCAACCGCGGCGAGATGAACGGCACGGCGCGGATCAATGCGACCCGGGACACGCCCTACAGCACGGTGGATCTGCGGCTGGCCGGCTATCCGCTGGAATCGATCATTCCCGCCCGTAACGGCTCCGTCCCGTTAAGCGGTCGCGCCTTGGGCCGCGCCAGGCTGGAAGGGCCGGGCGCCTCGATCCATGATTTCGCGGGGGCGTCGAAAGGCTCGCTCAGCCTGGTGGTGCCGAACGGTCGGATGCGGGCGGCCTTTGCCGAACTGCTGGGCATCAACGCCAGCGCGGGCCTGCTGAAACTGCTCAGCGGCGATCAGTCCGAAAGCCAGATCCGCTGCGCCGTCGCCGATTTCAGCGTCAGCGGGGGCACGGCGACCGCCCGCACCTTCGTCATCGATACGGATGTGGTCCTGGCCCAGGGCAAGGGCACGATAAATCTGGGCGCCGAGACGATGAACCTGCGCATCGAGGGCGAATCCAAGAAGCCGCGCCTGCTGCGTCTGTGGGCGCCGATCACCGTCTCCGGCCCGCTGACGGCGCCCAAGGTCGGGGTCGATCTGGGCGATGTGGTGTCGCAGGGCGGGCTGGCAGGCCTGCTGGGCGCGGTGGTGGCGCCGGTGACGGCCCTGTTCGCCTTCGTCGATCCGGGCCTGGCCGAGGACGCCGACTGCGGTCGACTGATTACGGGAGCACGGTAATCATCGGGGCGACGAAGACCGAATCGGCGGCGCGAACGTATTGAGCGCGATGGAGCACTCCGCATGACCCGCCGTGGACTTTTCGCGCCCGCCCTGGGGCTTCTCGCCGCCGCCTGCTCGCCGCTGGGCCTGCTCAACACCCTTGGGCCAAGGGACGGAGGCGTGCGCCGCGTCGCGCGCGACATCGCCTATGGCGACGATCCGCGCCAGCAGATGGATATTTACGCCCCGACCGCGCCGGGATCCTATCCGACCTTGGTCTTCTTCTACGGCGGCGGCTGGGATTCAGGGTCGCGCAGCCAGTACGGCTGGGCGGCGCAAGCGCTGGCGGCGCAAGGGTTCGTCGTGGCCCTGCCGGACTACCGCGTCGTGCCCCAGGTCATCTTCCCGGCCTTCATCGAGGACGCCGCCGCCGCCACGGCCAAGGCGGCGGATGTGGCGGCTCAGTATGGCGGCGATCCCGCGCGCCTGGGCGTGCTGGGCCATTCGGCGGGCGCGCACCTGGCGATGATGATCGCGCTGGACCGGCGCTACATGGCCGCTGTCGGTCGGCCCGGTCTGATCAAGGCGGCGGCGGGGCTGGCGGGGCCTTACGACTTCCTGCCTTTCGACGTGGCGGCGTCGCAGAATGCCTTCGGTCGCGCGCCGGACCCGACCCTGACCCAGCCCGTCACCTTCGTGCGCGCCGACGCCCCGCCGCTGTGGCTGGGCCACGGCACGGCGGACACGGTGGTCCACGACGAGGACACCATCATTCTGGATGAACGGATGCGGGCGGCGGGCGGCCGCTCGGAGGCCAAGCTCTATCCGGGCCTGGACCACGCCGACCTGATCGCGACCTTCTCGCCCCTGTTCCGCAAGAAGGCGACGGTGCTCGCCGACGTGGCGGGGTTCTTCCACCGCCAGTTGGGCTGATCGGCTCTTGCGCTTTCAAGCGTCGCGGTTTGAACTGAGGTGAAGCGGATGCGGCTGATCGCTTCCCCAGCCGAGAGTTTGCGATGAACGCCGCCACGAACGCCGCCGCCAATATTGCCGCAAATGCCGCGATCAACGCCGCGCGCGTCCGCAACCGGGTCGTGGAGCATTTCCAGAAGGCCGGGGCGCTGACCGCCGACACCGCCATCGCCTTGCCGCCCAAGTCCCCACGCCACACCGTCGACGCCCTGATCAAGCACAAGGTGATCGTGCCGGTCGGGGAAGGGTTGTTCTATCTGGACCTCGAAGCCAACGCGCGTTCAAACCGGGATCAGGCCAAGGCCGGGATCGCCGTCGTCATCGGCCTGGTCGTCGTGCTTGCGATCGTGATCGGCGCCTTGGCGATCGCACGGCAGTTCGCCGTATCCTGACGTCCGCCGCGCCGGGCCGGCGGGTGAAAACGCTTATCATGTGAAGAAGGTGGTGCGGGCGGCCGGGGTCGAACCGGCACTCCTTTCGGAACAGGATTTTGAATCCAGCGCGTCTACCAATTCCACCACGCCCGCAGAGGCCGCCTCATGCCACAGAGCGGTGAGGCGGGTCTAGTGTTCGTTCAGCGTTCCGTCATGCTGAAGGTCATTCTTGTCGTGAAGACGCCGCCCGACTGTATAGGCGCCCCGTCGATGCGTTCCACTCGCCCGCTTGTGATCATTCGCAAGGCATGGCGGCCAAAGCCCGAGCGTGCGGGGTTTTCGTCCAGAAGGGCGCAATCTTTGGGTTTGCCGCGTTCATCAACGGAGCACTGAATCAAAGCTTCCGCATAGTTGGCTGAGGGCAACGTCGGCGGCGGGGTTATCCTTGGTGGGACGGCCCAGACGACATCCAGGGGGCGGGGATCATAGATTGCGTCGGCAGCGTTCTCCAACGCGACGTCGCAAGCCGTCATTACCGCGTCGAGCGCCGCATGATCGCGGGGAAGGGCGAGTTGGTAGCGTTGTGCTCGACGGTCACCCTCCGCAGGAATGCGCACGGTGAAGCTCTCTGACGAACGAAGGTGGCGTGCGTAGATTGAGGGGGCTGGAGCCAAAACGACCGAGCCGTTGCTGTTCGGCGCGACCGACCAGACCGAGGATACCAGCACCGGGTCGCGGAGACTGACGTCGAGTTTCCGGGTTCCTTCGGAGGCGCCAGTCGTCGGCAGTCCTCCCAACGCGAACACGAACCGCCCATTTCGGCAAGCCGCCGAGAGGGTCACCCCGACATCGTATTCAATAGACGCAGCTTCCAGGCCGTCCCTTTTGGTCGCCGTCCACGCCAGATCCGGTGCGACGGCCTCTTGCGCGAGCGCCAGCAGCAGGCCCGCGATCACGCCACGACCTCGACATGGCTGTCCGTGCCGCCGGCCTGGATGCGGCGGGCGCGGATGTACATTTCGACGCGCTGCATGACGATCAGGCCCATGGCGAAGACCAGGAAGGCGTCGGTCACGGCCATGGCGTTCAGATGCCATTCGGCGGCGTGGCTCTCGATCAGGTCGCGCAGCAGCGACCGGCCCGCGAACAGAACGACCAGCAGGATCAGGCCCAGAGGCGAGGCCTGGGCCATCAGCGAACCGTTCGGCTCCTTTTCGATGGTGACGGTCTTGCCGCGATACCAGCCGGCGATCCCGCCCAAGACGCCGCCGATGGCCAGCACCGCCCAGGCGTCGGGGCCGAACGGGGCGTGGGCCATATTGGGGTTCTGAGCCGTGCCCCACAGACCCAGGCCGATCAGCGGCAGGACGATGGCCGGCATGACCCACAACAGATGCGGCTTCAGCACCCGCTTCCTGCGATTTTTCAGCAGCACGACCACCAGCATGATCGGAATCATCAGCAGCGGGATCAGTTTTTCAGGCGGCACGTCGTCTCTCCCCAAGACTTTGCGGCCTCCCCCGAGGCCGACGCCATCAATCTAGCGCTGTCATTCTGCGCTGGAAAGCGGGCCGACCGTCTGTTCGATGGCGCCGAAGATCGAGTGGTGACGGTCGTCCAGCATCTCGATCCGCACCGTGTCGCCGTGCTTGAGGAAGGGGGTCTCGGCGGCGCCGCGCAGGATCGTCTCGACCGTGCGGACCTCGGCGATGCAGCTATAGCCCAGGCCGCCTTCAGATACCGGCTTGCCGGGGCCGCCGTCGGCGTCCTTGTTGGACACAGTGCCCGATCCGATGATGGTCCCGGCGCCCAGCGACCGGGTCTTGGCCAGGTGGGCGATCAGGGTTCCGAAGTCGAAGGTCATGTCGACGCCGGCGTCGGCTTTGCCGAAGTCGGAGCCGTTCAACTGGACGGTCAGCGCGCCGTGCAGCTTGCCGTCTTTCCATCGGTCGCCCAGGGCCTGCGGCGTGACCAGAACCGGCGACAGGGCGCTGGCGGGCTTGGACTGGACGAAGCCGAACCCCTTGGCCAGTTCGGCGGGGATCAGGTTGCGCAGGCTCACGTCGTTGACCAGGCCGACCAGGCGGATGGCGGCCAGGGCCTGTTCCCGCGTCGCGCCCTGCGGCACGTCGCCGACGACCACGACGATCTCGGCTTCGAGGTCGCAGCCCCAGGCTTCGTCGGCCAGGGGGATGGGATCACGCGGCGCCAGGAAGCTGTCGGAGCCGCCCTGATACATCAGCGGATCGGTCCAGAAGGTCTCGGGCATTTCGGCGCCGCGCGCCTTACGCACCAACTCGACGTGGTTCACATATGCCGAGCCGTCGGCCCACTGATAGGCGCGGGGCAGGGGCGAAGCGGCCTCGTGTTCGCGGAAGCGACCGCGCGGCACGCCCTCATGCTCAAGGCTCTCAGCCAGGGCCTCCAGCCGGGGCCCGCACTGGTCCCAGTCGTCGAGCGCCGCCTGCAGCGTCGGAGCGATCAGGAAGGCGTCGGTGAACCAGTTCAGGTCCTGCGAGACGACGACGAGGCGGCCATCGCGGCCGTGCTTGAGCGAGGCGAGTTTCATGGACAAAGGCCTAAACCGAATTCACGGGGTTGGAAACCGAGCGATCACCCGTTTGGCGTCAACAAGGCGCGGGCCTCGGCGCCGGTGCGGGCGGCCGCGTCGCGAACCTCGACCTCGACAATGACGCCGCCCTTGGGATCGACCGCCCATATGTAGCGGCGCTCGACCTCGACCGTGCGGCCGGAGGGGGCGAAGCCTTCGTAGCTGTCGCCCCAGGGGGTGATCTTCTTCAGTTCGACGAAGGGCATGGCGCAGGCGGCGTCCAGCTCCTCCTGGGCCATCACGGTCAGTTCGTCGTCGGTTGCAGGCATGGGCGTGTCAGTCTGAACGAAGGGAGTGAGGAGAGATGCGGCGCGACCGCGTCACCCCCGGTGGTGCAGCCGCTTCCACACCTGATAGCCGACGATGGGGGCGAAGCCGCAGAGGAGGGCGGCGATCAGGACCATCCAGAAGCCGCCGCCCAGCCAGTATTCGCCGGCCAGGGCCCCGGCGCCGGCCGCGAGGACCGGGCCGAGCCAGGGCAGCCAGGCGGGCGGCCGCATCTGCATTCAGGCGTCGACCTTGATGACGCCGCGACGAATCTGGTCCAGCTCGATGGAGTCGAACAGGGCCTGGAAGTTGCCGTTGCCAAAGCCCTCGTTGCCCTTCCTCTGAATGATCTCGAAGAAGATCGGGCCGAAGGTGTCCTGGGTGAAGATCTGCAGCAGCAGGCCGTCCTCGTCCGAGCCGTCGATCAGGATGCGGTTCTTGCGCATCCGCGCCACGTCGTGCCCGTGGTTGGGCAGGCGTTTGTCGATCAGTTCGAAATAGGTCTCGATGGTGTCCTGGAAATCGACGCCGCGTTCGCGCATGGCCTCGACCGTCTCGAAGATGTTCTCGGTGGTCAGGGCGATGTGCTGGATGCCTTCGCCGTTGTAGCGACGCAGGAATTCCTCGATCTGGGAATTGTCGTCCTGGCTCTCGTTCAGGGGGATGCGGATGGCGCGGTCGGGCGCGATCATGGCCTGTGAGAACAGGCCGGTGGCCTTGCCCTTGATATCGAAATACTTCTGCTCTTCGAAGTTGAAGACCGAGCCGTAGAAGCCGGACCAGGTGCGCATCTCGCCGCGACGCACGTTGTGGGTCAGGTGATCCAGGATTTCGAGGCCCATCGAATTCTTGCGCTCGGATTCCTCCCAGCCCTCGATCTCGTCCCAGGTGTCATACAGCGAACCGGCGTCGCCATACTGGTCGATGACGTAGAGCAGGCTGCCGCCTATGCCTTCCAGAATATAGGGATAGTCCCCGCCCAGAGCGCCGCCCGACACGCCTTGCGCCGGCTTGGCGCCGCGTTCGACCGCGCCCTCATAGGCGGCCTTGGCGTCGTTGGTGCGGAAGGCCATGCCGTTGGCGGACGGACCGTGATCCTTGGCGAAGGTCGCGGCCTGGCTCTCCGGACGATCCTGGGGCTTGCGGTGAACCAGGAAGCTGATGTCGCCCTGCTTCAGGCGGACCACGTCGGTCCTGGGGTTCACATGCGTCTGGGTGAAGCCCATCAGCTCCAGGCGCGAGATCATAGCCCTCGGTTCGGGGCCGGTGAATTCGACGAATTCGAAACCGTCGACGCCGAGGGGGTTTTCCTGGTCGAGCTTTTCGACCTGAGCCTGGGTCATGTCGTTCATGGCGCGTCTCCCGCACAGATTTTTGAGGCGGGCTTAACCGAAAGGGGCCGCCGATTGGCGCGGAACCTAGTCGCGGAAGACGACGGAGCCAAGACGAAGCCACGGGGACGTGATGAACAGCGCCCCGCAGCGCCGCATGCGATCAGCGCAGGACGGGTTCGGGATCGACCAGCCGGACGTCGTGCATCTGGTCCAGATAGGCCTCGTAGTAGCCCTTGTGCGCCGCGCCCACGATGGTCAGCATCCGCGTGCCGGGATAGCGACCCAGCACATCGCGTATGTTCGCCACCATCCGCAGATTCCGCGTTTCCCAGAAGCCGAGATAAATGCGGCCAAAGGCTTGTGGCGAGGGTTCCACCAACGTGGCCCCGAAATCGGATCGATAGGCCATCGCCGGAGCGTCCGGCGCATTATAGGCGCGGTACATCTGAAGGACGCCGTCGGGCTGGTCCAGGCCGGCGCTGAGACGGACGTCCTGCGCCCGACGGGCTGTGCTGGCGGGATTGTCCCAGGCGCCCATGATGGCGTCCTCGTTGGCCTTCTTCTCCACCGGGTCCGTCGGGTCCGGCGTGTCGGCGGAGTGATCGTCGACGCTCCACAGCCGCTCCAGTCCCAGCCGCGCCGCCAGAGGGGCGGAGATGAGATAGGTTTCGTTCGACCGATCCTTGATCCGGTTCAGCATTGCGACAAGGGCCTCGTTTAGCCCATCGCTCGCGATCCGGTCCTCGGGGGAAAGTCGAAGCCACTGGACCAGGGCCGATCCGCGCTCGCCGGCCGCCAGGAAAACACCCGCCAGATGACGCCGCTGGGCCGCTGTGGGTTGGACGGGCCATGCCGCCAGAAGCCGTTCGGCCTCGGCGTTGGCGGCGGGCACGTCCAAGCCGGTCGCCAAGGCGGCGGGGGCGGGATCCCAGCAATAGGTCTCGACTGTCTCGGCATAGCGCGCCGGATAGCGACGCAGGCTGTCGCACTGCAGACCCGACAGGTCTTCCGTCGCAATAGCGGTGGGTTTCCAGGCCGCCAGCCGGTCCAACAGGGGCGACAAGCTCTCGGCCTTGAAGCCGTCGCCGAGGTTCGACAGGTGGGGCGTGCCCAGCACCAACACCTCGTTCAGCGCGCCGGCGGGCGGCCCCTTCAACTGATCGGGATGGAAGGACTGGCGATAATCCTGAGCGGCGGCTGGCAGCGCGGCCGTCAGCAGGACGCCGACGCCAAGTGCGGCGAGTAGGGTGCGCGAGGAACGAAGATGCAAAGCCATGACACGCCGTGAAAGAAACCTGAGAAAGATCGACCGCCGGTCGACCATTTCACCTTTCAACGGATGTCGGCCTGGCACCCGTTAAATCTTGGACATTTATGGCGGCGCTTGCACCGTCAGACGGGTCGCGCCTTCATATCCGGCATCGCATCCACGGCCCAGACGTCCGGGGCTTGAAGCGGGGCCTTGCAGACGGCCTCGACGGTCTTGCCGTCCGACAGTCGGTAACGGACCGGCAGGTTTTCGGCGCATCGGGCCTGGACGGCCTGGAAGACGCCCTGACTGTTCGACATGGGGTCCAGATCTTCGATCGCGACGACGACGGGATCGCCAGACAGGGCGCCGCATCGATCGCCGGAGTCCAGCTTGATCCGGCCGTTATCGATTGAAAAGCCGCCCTGGCCGCCACAGTTCTGATCGACCATGTGGAAAAGGGCGGCCTGGCGAAGGTCACGCGGGCTGGGCCTATCGACCAGGGTGACGCCGAGGGCGGCCAGGCGCGTCTGGATGCCAGCCCAGCGTTCCGGACCCGGACCGTCCAGCAGGACGGCTACGGCGGTGTCTGGCGTCAGGCGGTTGCGGAAGTCCGCCACCCCATAGCCGTCTCCCGCGCGACCGGACTGAAGGATGGCTTTCCAGGTGTCGAAGATGTCTGTGCGGTCATCGGAGGCGCGGCGGGTCTCCAGGTCCGCGATCCACTGCACGACAACGCCGCAGTTGTAGATGGCGTTTGCAGTGCGCAAGCGCTGCTCGGCGTCAGCGCGGTCGCTCAGGGCGGCGCGGCAGCCGTTCAGCCGTCGCGCCAGCGAGGTCTTCAACTGGGCCTCGTCGATCGTTCCCGTGGACAGGGCGGCGATCAATGCGCCGTATTCGGCTCCGCCCTCATGCAGCCACGGCGCGCTGGCGCCGTCCTTGGTCGTCACCGCATGGCTGTTCCACAGGTGCAGCGTCTCGTGCCACACGAAGGTCGAGAGCTGTTCGGTCACATCGAGCGGGGGCGCGGACCAGTCCGAGCCGTGAAAGCGCAGGGAGATGACGCCATTGTCGGTCACAACGCCCCGAAACGTCGTCGGGCCGGGGCTGTCGGTAGTGACGATCAGGGTCGGCGCATAGGGCAGATCGCGGCCGAGACGAGCGCCATAGAATCCCTGGGCCGCTAGAAATCCATCTCTCATCGCAGTCCGTAGGGACGCAGGAACGGTATCCCCGACGACGACCACGCCGCCGTCATCCTGTGTCACGGCCGACGTCGGTCCGACATAGACGTAGCTTTGGATCGCGTTGGTTTGAGGCGTGACGGTTTCACCGTCGGCGGCCCTCACGGTCAGTTCGGCGTCCATGTCCTTCAGCGCCAGCGCGGGTCCGTAAAGGCTCTGGCCCGATCCGACCCGCACCAGCCCAATATAGACGCGGTCCACCTCGGCCGCGTCAGGGGCGATAAGGATGTCGAAAGCATCGAACGGCCTGTCGGACCTCACGACGCCGTCCGAGAGCGACAGGCCCGGTGTTCTGACCGTCCAGAGGGTGCGGACGATTTCCTGATCCAGGAAGGCGACCTCGTTCGTCAGCTGGGCAAGCTTCCAGGTCACCAGAACGCCGCCCGGCGCGGTGCGGGCCTCGATCGTCGCGGCCTGCTGGGCATAGGCCGGGGCGGCGGCTCCGAAAGCGAGGCCGAGGGCGGCGACAAGGCCGATCAGATTCGAGTTCAAATGTTCAGGCTCCCACGATCAAGCGTGAGCATACTGGCCAGAACAACTAGGGCGATTTGACGGCGAATCTTTCAAGGTTGCGTCAGCCCGGCAGCCAGCGCGTCGCCCATTCGGCGCCCATCAGCAGGCCGGTCGCCAGCACGCCCAAAATGGTCACCCATACGGTCGTGACGGCGGTTCCGGCCAGGACGAACAGGCCGTCGCGCTGGATCAGGCCGACAGACAACAGGGCCAGGGCGACCGACGGGATGGTGTTGGTCAGGGGCATGACGATGGTCAGGGTGGCCAGGATCATGAAGACGGCCGCCAGCTTCTCGCCCGGCCCGTCGGCGAAGCGGCGCAGGCGGGGGCGCGACAGCCGGTCGATCCAGCCCAGCTTCGTCTCGGCGAAATCGGCCATGGCCTTCAGCCAGACGCCCTTGCAGCGCAGGTTCAGGAACCAGCGCGGCAGCCACGGCTCCTCGCGCCCGACCAGCATCTGGCCCGCCAGCAGGATGACGATCAGTCCGACGACTTGCGGCACGCCGTAGAGGCCGGGCACCAGGCACGGGATGGAGAGGAGCAGGATCAGCAGCCCATAGGCGCGCTCGTCCAGCCGGTCGCGGATCTCGTGCAGGGTCAGGCCCGCGTCGCCGCCGTCGTCCGCCAGCCGCCGCAAGAGGCGGGTGACGTTATGGCTGACATCGTCCTGTTTTCCGGGGGAGAGGGTGGGCGTCATGCGATCCGATTAGGGGGTTGAAGCACAGACTGCGAGCGGTGCGATGTCGCACAATCCCCGCATGACGGCGGATGTTCCCGTCGACCTTGCCGCCCAGGCTTGTTTTGGGGACTTGTCGTGCTCGCGGCGCGCCGCGAGACCGTGACGGCGCCGCCCGGCGTTGCTAGGGACGACGTTCGTCTCGGGGATTTTCATGCTTCGCCAGCTTTACGACCGCGTCTTCGATCTGGCGCGCAGCCGCCATGCGACGAAGGCCCTGGCCGTCGTGTCGTTCGCCGAGAGCTCGTTCTTTCCCATTCCGCCCGACGTGATGCTGGCGCCGATGATCCTGGCGCGGCCGGAGCGGGCCTATTTCTATGCCGCCGTCTGCACCGTCGCCTCGGTGCTGGGCGGAATACTGGGCTATGCGATCGGCTATTTCCTGACCGACGTGGGCCTGGCGATGATGCGGCTGCTGGGCCATTCGGACGGGCTGGCGCAGTTCCGCGCCTGGTTCGATCAGTGGGGTCTGTGGGTCATATTGATCAAGGGTCTGACGCCGATCCCCTACAAGCTGGTGACCATCGCCTCGGGCCTGGCGGCGTTCAGCTTTCCGGTCTTCATGGCCGCGTCGTTAGCGACGCGGGGCGGGCGGTTCTTCCTGGAGGCGTGGATCCTGAAACGCTGGGGTCCGGCCATGCTGGCGCAGGTGGAAAAGCGGCTGGCCCTGTGGAGCGTGATCGGCGTGGTCGCCCTGGTGGGGCTGATCGTCGTCCTAAAGCTTCTGTAAGTCGACGCGGCCGCAGGAGCGGGCTAAGACCGTTTCAAGATGATCGATGTCTATCGCCTTCTGACCCGTTGGTGGACCGCCTTCGCCCTGGCCGCGTCGTTGGCCATGCTGGGCGCGGCCCATGCGTTTCAGCGGTTCGGCGGGCTTGAGCCCTGCAACCTTTGCCTGAAACAGCGTGAGGCCTATTGGGGCGCGGTCGTGGTGGCGGCGGTCGCAACGGCCTGGACCCTGATCAGCGGCAGCCGACGCGGCACGCCACGCATCGCCGCCTTCCTGCTGGCGGCGATCTTCGCCACCGGGGCCGTGACGGCCATCTTCCACATGGGGGGCGAATACAGGTGGTGGGCCTTGCCCGCGACCTGTTCGTCGGTCGGCGGATCGGTCGATATGGACAGTCTGACGGCCCTGGCCATGGGCACAGGGCCGGTGGTCAAGGTGATCGGTTGCGGCGATGTGGCCTGGAGCTGGCTGGGCCTGTCGATGGCCGGATGGAACGCCATCGTCGCCTCGGCGCTTGCGGTGTTCAGCCTGCTGGCCGCCAAACGCCCCAAGGACGCCCGCGCGCCCCGTATCGAAAAGGCCTGACCTGACATGAGCGGCTCCATTCCTCTTCCTCGTCCTGGACGCGGCGCCGACAAGGCGCGGATGGACGAGATCCTGCGGGTCGATCACGCAGGGGAATACGCCGCAGTCCTGATCTATCGCGCACAGAAGGCGGTGTTCGAAGGCCGCAAGGGCAAGGGCGAGATCGTCCATGACCTGGGCGAGATGCAAGACCAGGAGGCGGTGCATCTGGCGCGCTTCGACCGGCTGCTGAACGAGCGGCGGGTGCGTCCCACGGTGATGACGCCCCTGTGGCGGATCGCCGCCTCGGCCCTGGGCGCCGGCACGGCCCTGATGGGCGAGAAGGCGGCGCACGCCTGCACCGAGGCGGTCGAGAGCGTCATCGAGAAACACTATGCCGACCAGATCGCCGAAATTGGCGACCGCGACCCGGCCCTGGCGGCTGAACTGAAACAGTTCCGCGACGAGGAACTCGCGCACCACGACCACGCCATCGAGCACGGCAGCCGCGAGGCGCCGGCCTATCGGCTGCTGAGCGGGGTGATCAGGGCGGGATGCAAGGCGGCGATCAAGGTCAGCGAACGGGTTTAGCTTTCTTTCGTCATCCTCCGGCAAGCCGCTTGCGGCGCAGACCGGGGGACCTAGCGGCGCGCGAGAGCGCGAACCTGTCGCGAGAACGAATCTTGCCGCATCGTGCGGCGGACGCATCGCCTTCGGCGCCGCTGGGTCCCCCGGTTCCGCTTCGCGGCCCGGAGGATGACGAAAATCAGTAAATCTCGAACAGGCCCGCCGCGCCCATGCCGCCGCCGATGCACATGGTGACGACGCCGTATTTGGCGCCGCGGCGCTTGCCCTCGATCAGGACGTGGCCGGTCATGCGGGCGCCGGACATGCCATAGGGGTGGCCGATGGAGATGGCGCCGCCCGACACGTTCAGCAGTTCGTCGGGGATGCCCAGCGTGTCGCGGCAATGGAGCACCTGGACCGCGAAGGCCTCGTTAAGCTCCCAGATGCCGATGTCGTCGACCGTCAGGCCGTGGCGTTTCAGCAGTTTGGGCACCGCATAGACCGGGCCGATGCCCATCTCGTCCGGCTCGCAGCCCGCGACGGCCATGCCGCGATAGACGCCCAGCGGCTGAAGGTTGCGCTTCACCGCCTCGCCGGCCTCCATGATCACGCAGGCCGAGGCGCCGTCCGACAGCTGTGAGGCGTTGCCGGCGGTGATGAATTCGCCCTGCTGGATTTCCTCGCCGGCGCCGAACACGGGCTTCAGCGACTTCAGGCCCTCCAGGGTGGTTTCGGGCCGGTTGCCCTCGTCCTTCGACAGTGTCACCTCTTTGGATGAGGTCTCGCCGGTCGCCTTGTCCGTGACCAGCATGGAGGTGGTCATCGGCACGATCTCGGCGTCGAACCGGCCCGCCTCCTGCGCTGCCGCCGTCCGCTGCTGGGACTGCAGCGCATATTCGTCCTGGCGGTCGCGGTCGATGCCATAGCGCCGGGCCACGACCTCGGCCGTCTCCAACATCGACATATACATGTGGGGCGCCAGCTTCAGCAGGGCCTCGTCCTTGCCGCGGTACAGGTTCATGTGCTGGTTCTGGACCAGGGAGATGCTTTCCAGCCCGCCGCCGACCGCCATCTTCTGCTGGTCGAAGACCACCTGTTTGGCCGCCGTGGCGATGCCCATCAGGCCCGAGGCGCACTGGCGGTCCAGGCTCATGCCGGGGACGGTCGAGGGCAGGCCGGCGGCCAGGGCGATCTGGCGCGCCACGTTCGTGCCGGTGGAGCCCTGTTGCAGGGCCGCGCCCATGACGACATCCTCGATCTCGGCCGGATCGACGCCGGCACGGGCCACGGCGTGTTTCACCGCATGGGCGCCCAGCTGCTGGGCCTGGGTGTCGTTGAAGGCCCCGCGATAGGCCCGGCCGATCGGGGTGCGGGCGGTGGAGACGATGACGGCTTCGCGCATGAGCTTTCCTCCTGGGGCTATCGCCCTTCGGGCTACTTGAGCCCATTTGTGTTTGGCCTATCGCGCTTTGCGCTGCTTGAGGCCGGTTTCCTCTGGAAGGAAGTTAGGTGCCTGACCCCACGTCAACGCAACCCTCTCCCGGCGGGAGAGGGCTTGAGCACACGGCAGCGTCAGCCGTCGTCCTTGTGCGAAAGGGTGAGGGGTTAGGCTGTGCGACGCGATTGACACGTACCCCCCCCTCATCCGGCGCTACGGGCCACCTTCTCCCCATGGGAGAAGGGGCAGGATCAGATCGTCAGCCTCCGTGCGCTTTTTGGGCCTTGGTCAGTTCGATCATGCCTTGGGCCGCGCCCATCTCGGGGACGATCTCTCCGGCGCGGTCCGATATGGCGTCGAAGCGGGCGGCGACCTGTTCGGGCGCATCCTCGCCGGTGATGAAGTCGCCTTTGGTCAGGGTGACATAGGCGCGTTCGAAACCGCCGGCGCCGGCGGCCAGGATGGCGCGGCTGGGGGCGTCCTGACTGACCAGATACAGAAGGCTCGGCGTCACCAGGGCAGGGGACAGGGCCTCCAGCGGCAGGGCGGCGCCTAGGTCCTCGGTCATGCGGGTGTGGGCGGTGGGCGCCAGGCAGTTGACGCGGATGTCGTTCTTGGCCCCCTCGATGGACAGCGTCTGCATCAGACCGACCAGGGCCATCTTGGCTGCGCCATAGTTCGACTGGCCGAAGTTGCCGTACAGGCCCGACGACGAGGTGGTCATCACGATGCGGCCGTAGTTCTGCCCCCGCATGATCTCCCACACCGCCTTGGTGCAGTTGACCGCCCCCATCAGGTGGACATCGACGACGAAGCGGAAATCCTCGATCTCCATCTTGGCGAAGGTCTTGTCGCGCAGGACGCCGGCGTTGTTGACCAGAATGTCGATCCGGCCCCATTTCGCCATCGCCTGACCGACCATGGCCTGGACCGCCGCGAAGTCGGTGACGGACGCCGCATTGGCGATGGCCTCGCCGCCCGCCGCCTCGATTTCGGCCACGACCGCCTCGGCGGCGCTGGCTGATCCGCCTGAGCCGTCGCGCGCGCCGCCCAGGTCGTTGACCACCACCTTGGCCCCCCGCGCCGCCAGCGCCAAAGCGTGCTCGCGCCCCAGCCCGCCGCCGGCCCCCGTCACGATCGCCACCTGTCCGTCGAACCGCATCGCCATAATCTATTCCTTTCGCAGGCGCCCAATGTGTTGAAACGGCGCCACAGTCGACACAATCCTAATCCGAGAGCGGAACCGGACGCCAGCCATGCCGTTCGGCTCGGGAACGCTGTGCCAATGCGCAGCTTCGCGCAATTCACACAGTGAGGAAGCTATGAAGCTCAAACTTCTCGCCTCTGTCGCCGCAGCCGGGCTGTTCGCAGCCGGAGCCGCATCGGCAGAACCCAATGGTTGGTACGGGGCGGTCGACGCCGGTTATCAATGGATCGACGACATCAACGCCGAGTCGTCCACGACCGGCGCGTCGTGGAACTATGAAGTCAACGACGGCTGGGCGGCGTTTGCCCGTCTCGGCTACCGCTTCAATCCCAACTGGCGTGCGGAACTCGAAGGCGGCTATCGCTCGGGCGATGTCGGCACCGTTCGCGCCGTTTCGGGCACGCAGGGCCTTTGCAACTTCACCCCGGCGACGGGCGGTTGCTTCTCTCCTGAAGGCGACATCGAATCCGTCACCCTGATGGCGAACGTCATCTATGATTTCGGTTACGAAGCCTGGGGCATCCGTCCCTTCGTCGGCCTCGGCGCTGGTGTGAACCGCGTCAAGACGGACTTGACGGGCAACCTGCGCGCCAACCGTGGCGCGACCTTCACGGCCGATGACGACTCGACCAAGTTCGCCGCTCAGGCGATCGCTGGTCTGGCCTGGGCTGTGGGCGACCGCACCAATATCGACCTGACCTACCGCTATCTGACGGGCGACGCTGGTTTCGCCTCGACGACGGTCGGCACGGGCGTCGGCGCCACGCAGTTCGGCGAATGGGACGGCGACTACGATCAGTCGCACACCGTGACCCTGGGTCTGCGCTACAGCTTCGGTGCGGAAGATGCACCGCCGCCGCCGCCTCCCCCGCCTCCTCCGCCCCCGCCGCCTCCTCCGCCCCCGCCGCCCCCGCCGCCGGTCGCTCAGACCCCGGTCGCTCGCCAGTTCGTGGTTTACTTCGACTGGGATCGCTCGGACCTGACCGCAGAAGCCCGTTCGGTGGTGACGCAGGCTGCCAACTACGCCAAGTCGGGTCGTCCGACGCGCGTCGTGATCGTCGGCTACACCGACACCTCGGGTTCGGCCGCCTATAACCTGGGTCTGTCCAACCGCCGTTCGCGCACCGTCGCGGACTCGCTGGTTGCTGCAGGCGTCAACGGCGGCGTCATCGCCCTCGACGGCAAGGGCGAAACCAACCTGGCCAAGCCGACCGCCGACGGTGTGCGTGAACCGCTCAACCGCCGCGCGACCATCGACATCAACTTCTAAGACCTGCGTGGAAGCCGGTCTGGATTTCCAGACCGGCGACCTGTGGTTCATGGAAACCATTGATTTCGAAGTATCGAGCCGTCGTCGCCATCAAGGTGGCGGCGGCTTTGATGTTAAAAAGCCTCGCTTCACGATCGGTGTCGGTAAACCGCTACATCGCCGCCGATTTCGGTTGATCGTCTCCGATTGCCGCGACAAAAGAGCGATAATGATGCTCGTCCGTAAACGCCCTGATTGTGCCGAGTTTCTGGTGCTGCGGTTTCCAGCTATTGGGTCGCGCCCGATAGGGGCGGCGTAATGGTTGAGTTGCGCTCTTCTTCCCGATTGCTTTCGGCCCGCCGTCGCCGCCGCTATCGGCTTCGCGCCGAGCTGACCCGCCCGGATGCGCATGTGCGTTCGCGCGGTCCGCAAACCGCGACATCTGCGGTTGTTTCTTCATTTCCGACATCCGTCCGGCGCAGTGACGTGGGCTTGGCAGGCCGAAGCTTTCTGATCGTTTCCGCTCCGTTCGGATCCTTCGGTACGGCGCTGGCTTCTGTTCTTGAGGGGCGAGGGGCGACCGTCAGCCGCATGATCTTCAACGCCGGCGACGCCATGAATTGGCGACGGCCCGGCCGTCTGGTGTTCAAGGCTGATCCCCAGGCTTGGGCCGATGGGTTGTCCGAGCTTGCTTCGCGTTTCACCGACATCATCGTGTTCGGCGAAGCCGGACCGTACAACAAGGCCGTCCTGACAGCTGCAGAGACCCTGTCCTCACGCGTGTGGGTCCTGGAAAACGGCTATTTCCGACCCGACTGGGTGACGGTGGAGCGTAACGGCGTCAATGGCTCCAGCGCCTTGCCGCGGTTCCGCGACGGCTATCCCGAGCCTGCGCCCCGCCTGCCAGAGCCTGTGGCGGTCGGCAAGATACTGCCTCACCACGTGGCCAACATCAGCGCTTATCACGCCGCCCAGATCATCGGCGGCGCGCTGTTCCCCCATTATGCCGCGCCCTATGTCTTCTCGCCGCTGAAACAGTGCGTCGGCCATATCCGTCGCTATGTCAGTCTGGCCTTCCGCAGGGCCGAGAACTGCGACGCCGATGTCATAAAGGCGCGGGGAGACTTCTTCATCGCCTGCCTGCAGCGCGAGGGCGACGCCCAGCTTCTGCAGTATTCGCGCTACGCCGACAACCGCGCCTTCCTGACGGCGGTCATCGCCAGCTTCGCCGCCAAGGCGCCCGCTGGCGCGCGGCTTGTGGTCAAGAACCATCCGCTGGATCCGGGTCTTGTGAACCTGCGGGCCGTGACGCTTCGTCTGGCCGAGGCGCACGGGTTGGCTGGCCGTGTCGATTTCATCGATGGCGGCAATCTGGCCGCCCTGTGTCGCGCATCGCAGGGCATGGTGGTCAACAACTCCAGCGCCGCCCTGTCCGCGCTGGGCTTCCACACGCCCGTCAAGGTCATGGGCGACGCCTTCTTCGATTTCGACGGCCTGACCGACCAGCAGCCGATCGACGCCTTCTGGTCTGCGCCCCAGGCGCCCGACACCGCGCTGTTCACCCGCTTCCGCGCCCATGTGATCGCCCAGAGCCAGGTGAACGGCAACTTCCACGAGCCCCACGCCATCCTGCCCACGGCGCGTGGAATTGCGGACGTGTTCGAGCGCGTATCGGGCTGACGGCTCACTGATATGCTCCGCCTGTCAGAGGGGTGTGGCGCCAACACCACTCCTCTGCCGCTGTCATTTCCCTGTCACATAACTGTCGTCCCAGGGTTCAACATGAGTCCTAGAGGGGGCTGGATTGCGACAGGCGATGGCCGTCTGCCGCCCAGGCCATTGGCGCCGTCCATCTGGGGATAGATGTAATGAACAACCGCAAAAGCCTGATCTGGGCGACCACCGCCCTCGTGGGCTCGCTCGCCTTCGTCGGCGCCGCCTCCGCCCAATCGACCGGCACGGAAGCGACCGAGGTTCAGGAAGTCGTCGTTACTGGCACGCGCGCTCCACGCGCTATTTCCGGCGTCACCGCTGAAACCGCCCCCAAGACCCGCTCAAGCATCAACCAGGAATTCATCGGCACCCAGGCGTCGGGTCAGACGATCCTTCAAAGCCTGAACCTAGTGCCCGGCTTGAACTTCGTGAACTCCGACCCGTACGGCAACTCGGGCGGTAATATTCGTCTGCGCGGCTTCGACGGCAATCGCGTGTCGGTCACGTTCGACGGCATGCCACTGAACGACACCGGCAACTACGCCTCCTACACGAACCAGCTGCTTGATTCAGAACTGATCGAGCGTGCGACGGTTAATCAGGGCACTGCGGACGTCGATAGCCCGACGGCTTCGGCGACGGGCGGCACCATCGCCTATCGTTCTTCGACGCCTCTGGATGTCCGGCGTCTGCAGATCAATACGGCAATCGGATCGTTCAACTACAAGCGCATGTTCGCACGGGTTGATTCCGGTGAGTTCGGTCCCTGGGGCACGACGGCCTATCTTACGGCTTCCTATACGAACTACGACAAGTTCAAGGGGTCGGGCGAACTTGAGAAGACTCAGTTCAACGGAAAGCTCTATCAGGATCTGGGCGAGGGAAACTTCGCCAGCATCGCTGCTCACTGGAACATCAACCGCAACAACCAGTACAATAACCTCATCACAAAGGCGCAGTTCGAGAACAACTCGTTCCTCGAAAACGACGCCGCCTGCGTCACTCCGGTCGGCGTCGGCGGAACGGTTCAGGATGAAAACACCCAGAGCCAGCGCGTTTTGAGCGACGGTTCCACCGCGCTGGGAAGCTGCTCCAACTACCACGGCCTGCGCATCAATCCGTCCAACACGGGCAACATCCGCGGTCAGTTCAGCTACGGTCTGACGGACAAGATCCGCCTGACGATCGACCCCTCGTTCCAATATACGATCGCCAACGGCGGCGGTTATACGCTCTTCCAAGAGCGTGACGACCGTTTGGATCGCAACTCCGCCAACAACAACAGCGCCACCGGCCTGTCGGCCATCACCAACGCTCAGTGCGCCAATGCCACCTTCAATGCGACCGGCGTGGACCTGAACGGCGACGGCGACAGCTGCGACAACGTGGGCCTGTATACGCCCAGCAACACGAACACTCACCGTTATGGCCTGACCAGCTCGCTGATCTGGAACATCACGGACACCCAGCGTCTGCGCGTCGCTTACACCTTGGATTACGGACGTCACCGCCAGACCGGCGAAGCGATCCGTTTTGGCCGCGACAGCGAGCCGAGCAATCCGTTCGCGGGCCAAGAGCGTTGGGGTGACAAGGATGCACGCATCATCGGTCGTGACGGATCCATTCTGCGCAGCCGCGATCGCTTCTCGATCGCTCAGCTGAACCAGGTCGCAGTCGAGTATGTGGGCGAGTTCTTCGATCGTGCTCTGACGGTCAACCTCGGCGTCCGTGCGCCGTTCTTCGAACGTCAGCTGAACCAGTACTGCTACTCGCAGAACGGCAGCTCGACCGTGCGCTGCACGACCGAAGCGCCGGCAAGCACCCTTACCAACGGCAACGTCACCTTCGCCTCGACCGGCACGACCCCCTGGATCCCGCCTTACGCCGCTACGGTCAAGTTCGACGACGTCCTGCCGAATGTCGGCGCCGTCTATCGCTTTGGCGGCGGCAACAGTGTCTACGCCAGCTATGCCGAAGGCATCTCGGTGCCGCGCACCGATAACCTGTATCAGCCGGTCCGTAACCCGACGACGAACGCCATCGACTTCTCGACAGTTCAACCCGAAACGACCAAGACCTACGATCTCGGTTATCGCTATCGTTCGGACCGGGTCATCGGTTCGGTCGCCGTATGGTACACCGAGTTCGAGAACCGCATCGTTTCGTCGCTGGACAACGACATCACCTCGCCGACCTTCGGCTTCAGCGTTGACCGCAACGTCGGCGCCGTGAAGCAAAAAGGTATCGATGCGCAGATCGGCTATGTCCTGAACGAGCAATGGACGATCAACGCGTCCGCCTCGTACAACGACAGCGAGTTGCAGGATAACCTGTTCATCGGCAACTTCGCTTGCACCAGCGCCAACCAGGTCGCCGGATCGACGCCTGCCTGCCCGACGGCTCCGGCTGCGGCTCTGCTGATCCCGCAGTTCCTGCAAACCCAGGGCAAGAAGGTCGTCGAGACGCCGGATTGGACCTTCTCGACCCGCGTCGATTGGGATCCGACCGAAAACTTCCACGTCGGCCTTCAAGCAAAATATGTCGGCGACCGTTTCGCCACCGACGTCAACGATGAAGTGGCGCCGTCGTATATCGTCGCCGATCTGTATGTTCGCTACGACCTGCCGAACATCTCCATCCAAGGCGCCTACGTTCAGTTGAACGTGACTAACCTGTTCGACGAAGACTATCTGGGCAACATCTCCCAAGGGAACAACGGTCTGGCCGCCAGCGTCAGCAGTGATCCCCGCGTGCCGCTGCGCGGAGGAGTGGCTCGCACCTACTCGCTCGGTTCGCCGCGCACCGTGCAGATGACGGTTGGTTTGAAGTTCTAAGCGAACGACAGGCTGACGACGAAGGGCGGTCCGTTCGCGGGCCGCCCTTTTTCTTTGCCGAAAAGTCGCGGCGTTGAAGTCGGGGGCGGGAGGGGCCATATGGCGCGGCTCGCGTTTCGTCCCGGATATCCGCCGGAACTCCAGACAGGATCAGTTCGCCGATGACCGCCGCCATCTCCGCTCCCATCCCTGCCGAATGGGCTCCGCACCGCGCCATGTGGGTGGGCTGGCCCAGCCATGCGGAATACTGGTTCGAGGCGCTGGAGCAGGCGCAGGACGAGGTCGAGGGGCTGGTACGGGCGCTGGCGGGGCCTGGGCGTGAGCAGGTCAAGCTGATGGTCGGCAAGGCCGATGTGCTGGCGGACGCCCAGTCGCGCTTTGAGGACGTGGAGAATGTCGAGGTCGTGGCCGGCGAGTTCGGCGACATCTGGCTGCGCGATACAGGCCCGATCTTCGGCGCGGGATCGAAGACGGCGGCGGCGTTCAAGTTCAACGGCTGGGGCGGGAAATACGACATGCCGGGCGACGATCTGGTCGCGGGCCAGATCGGCGAACATTCGGGCGTGGCCCTGACCTGGAACGACTTCGTCATGGAGGGCGGGTCTCTGGATCATGACGGGGAAGGGACGGTCCTGACGACGCGCCAATGCCTGTTGAACCCGAACCGCAACCCGGCCTGGAACCAGGACGAAGCGGTCGCGACCGCTGAACTGGAAAAGGCCATAGCGGCCAAAGCCGTGCTGTGGCTGGGCGACGGTTTGCTGAACGACCACACCGACGGCCATGTCGACAACCTGGCGCGGTTCGTCGCGCCGGGCGTGGTGGCCTGCCCGGTCGCCTGGGGCCGCAACGACCCGAACGCCGAGGTCTATGATGCCACCGCGCGCGATCTGTCGGCCATGACCGACGCTGCTGGGCGAACGCTCCGTGTGCTGAGGATCCCGTCGCCGGGCCTGGTCCTGGACGAGGACGAACGGCCGATCCCGGCCAGCCACATGAACTTCCTGATCGCCAACGGCGCCGTCGTGGTGCCGACCTATGGCGACGACGAGGCCGCGCGTTTCGCCTGTGAAGCCCTGGCGACCGCCTTTCCCGATCGCGAGATCATCCCGCTGCCGTCGATGGCCATCCTGACCGGCGGCGGCTCGTTCCACTGCATCTCCCAGCAGGAGCCCGCATGACCCGCAACATCACCGTCGCCGGCATCCAGACCTCGTATGGCGAGGACATGCAGGCCAACATCAAGAAGACCATCGACTTCGTGCGCGAGGCGGCGGGCAAGGGCGCGCAGGTGATCCTGCCGTCGGAACTGTTCCAGGGGCCGTATTTCTGCGTCTCGCAGGAAGAGCACTGGTTCACCCAGGCCTATGCGTGGCGCGAGCATCCGTGCGTCACCGCCCTGTCGCCGGTGGCCAAGGAACTGGGCGTGGCCATTCCGGTCTCGATCTTCGAGAAGGACGGGCCGCAGTATTACAACTCGCTGGTCATGCTGGATGCGGACGGCGAGGCGCTGGGGATCTATCGCAAGAGCCACATCCCCGACGGCCCCGGCTATCAGGAGAAGTATTATTTCCGGCCGGGCGATACGGGCTTCAAGGTCTGGAACACCCGATTCGGAAAGGTCGGGGTCGGCATCTGTTGGGACCAGTGGTTCCCGGAAGCGGCGCGGGCGATGATGCTGATGGGCGCAGACGTCCTGATGTATCCGACCGCCATCGGCACCGAGCCGCATGATGCGGACCTGCAGACCGCCGAACCGTGGCGGCGCGCGATGCAGGGACACGCCGTGTCCAACGCCGTGCCTGTCGTCGGCGCCAACCGGATCGGGCACGAGACGGTGACGGACGTGGGCCAAACTTTCTACGGCCATTCCTTCATCGCCGATCAGCGTGGCGATCTGGTCGAGAGCCTGGGCGCCGAGGAGGAGGGGGTGCTGGTCCACCGCTTCGACCTGGATGCGCTGGACAAGTATCGCGCGGCCTGGGGGTTCTTCCGGGATCGGCGGACAGATCTGTATGGGGCGCTGACGGGCGGGAGATAGGTCCCCTTTGTCATTCTCCGGCGAGCGTAGCGAGACCGCGGAACCCAGCGGCGCGCGACAGCGCGAACCTGTCGCGAACGAGGTTTTTGCAGTGGTGCGGCGGACGCATCGCCTTCGGCGCCGCTGGGTCCTCCGGTCTGCGCCGTGAAGGCGCGGCTTGCCGGAGGATGACGAAAGGGTTGGTTGGTTAGGCGCGCATCGCCTCCACCGCCGCGACCAGCCGGTCGAGGTCGACAGGGGTCGAAAGCCGGTGATCGCCGCCTTCGATCAGGTCCAGGCGCGCGTCGCCGCCGGTCAGGCGTTCGACCAGTTCGATCTGATGGCGCCAGGGCACGACGTCGTCGGCGCGGCCCTGGAGCACATGGACCGGCGCGGCGATGTCGATCACGCCGTCCAGCAGCAGCCAGTCGCGCGCCTCTTCGAACATGCGCCGCGTCAGGACGTATTCGCCCAGGCCGTCCTCGACGATCAGGGTCTCGCCTTCGCGCAGGATAGCCTGGCGCTCGTGGTCGGCCAGGCCGGGCCACATCAGGCGTTCGGTGAAATCCTGGGCCGGATTGATCAGGACCAGCCCCTTGATCCGTTCCGGCCGCGCCAGGGTCGCCAGCAGCGAGACCCAGCCGCCCATCGATGAGCCGACCGGGATGACCGGGCCGGACAGGCTGTCGATCAGGGCGATGGCGTCCTCGCGCCAGCGGCCGATGGTGGCCTGGCGCCAGTCGCCGGAGGACTGGCCGTGGGCGAAATGGTCGTAGCGGACGAAGTTCCAGCCGCGCTCGCGTGCGGCCGCCTCCAGCGCCAGGGCCTTGGTCCCCTCCATGTCCGAGCGGAAGCCGCCGACCCAGATCACGGTCGGGCCGTCGCCCTTAGTGTGGCGGAAGGCCAGGGTTTCGCCGTCGGGGCGGGACAGGTGCTGGATGTCGGTCATAGTCCCTTTGTGCCGCGACTTTGAGGCTCCGTCACCCTTGACCGCGACGCGGGATGGCGGAACACAGACCCATGTCCGCACCCCAAGTCCTGTTCGTCACCTCCAATCGCATCGGCGACTGCGTCATCTCGTCGGGGGTGATCCGCGAGATCGCGCGCCAGGTTCCGGGGGCGCAGATCACCGTCGCCTGCGGCCGCCCGCCCGCGCCCTTCTTCCGCAATGCGCCGGGCGTGGTGCGCACCATCGTGCTCGACAAGAAGAAGATGTCCGGCCACTGGCTCGACCTGTGGAAACAGGTGGTCGGCACGCGCTGGGATCTGGTGATCGACATCCGGGGTTCGGCGCTCAGCTATCTGGTCCCGGCCAAACGCCGCATCGTCTATAATCGGTCTTGGGAGACCGGCCTGCGCAAGGTCGAGATGGTGTCGCGACTGATGGGTTCGCCGACGCCGCTGGATCCCGAAATCTTCCTGGACGACCAGGCGCGCGACGAGGCGGCCGCCGTCATCAATCCCCAGCTGGCGGGCGGCGCCGGACCGGGACCGATCATCGCTCTGGCGCCCATCGCGCACCAGCCGGGCAAGAGCTGGCCCGCCGACCGCTGGGGCGCCCTGGTCGAGAAGCTGAAGGCCGAGCCGCGCTTCGACGGCTGGCGCTTCATGCCCGTGGGCGGGCCGGGTGACCGGCCGCCGGCGGCGCCGGCGCTGAAGGCCGCAGGGCAGCGTGGCATCGACTTCGTGGGCAAGGGTGACATCCTGGCCTCGGCCGCGGCCATCGACCGGGCCGATCTGTTCGTCGGCAACGACTCAGGCCTGATGCACGTGTCTGCGGCGCTGGGCCGTCCGACGCTGGGTCTGTTCGGTCCGACCGAGTGGTGGCTGTATGGTCCCTGGGGTCCAAAGACGCGCACGGCGGCGTCGAACGAGACGCGCGGCCAGTTCGCGCCCATCGAGGATCTGAGCGTGGATCACGTCTTTGAGGCGGTGCTGGCGCTGCATGACGCCTATATCAGCGCCCCGCCCGCGAAGCCTTGAAAAACCGGCCTTCCGGGCGCATATTGCGGCCTTGAGGGGAACGTGGCGCAAGCTGCGCCATTCCGCTTATCAAGACACACGCCTTCTCTGACCACATAAGGAAACGACGCCCATTCGCCGTCCCATGCAAGCGCCACCCGTGAAAGACGGGCCGCGTATGAACCAGGATATCCGCGCCCCTCGCGTTCTGCTCATCGACCAGAACGGCGAGAAACAGGGCGTCATGCCCACCTCTTCCGCGCTCGAAGCCGCCGAAGAAGCCGGGATGGACCTGGTCGAGATCGTCTCCACCTCCGAACCGCCGGTGGTCAAGATCCTCGATTACGGCAAGCACCGTTTCCAGGAACAGAAGAAGAAGGCCGAGCAGCGCAAGCGCCAGAAGGTCGTCGAGCTGAAGGAGATCAAACTCCGTCCGAACATCGACACCCACGACTACGAGGTGAAGGCCAAGGCCATGCACCGCTTCTTCGACGAGGGCGACAAGGTCAAGGTCACCCTGCGCTTCCGCGGTCGTGAAATGGCGCACCCGGAACTGGGCATGAAGCTGCTGAACAAGGTCCAGGCCGACTTCGAGGAAGTCGCCAAGGTCGAGTTCTCGCCCAAGATGGAAGGCCGCCAGATGATCATGATCCTGGCCCCGCGCTGATCGCGGCATCTTGACAATCAGGCGTTTTGAGCTATCTATCGTCGCTGCTGAGCGCTCGGACCTACATATTTGAGCGAACAGCCTACAAAGGGTCCCTGCGGGGGCCCTTTCCTACATCTGGGGTTAAGCCATGTCGCGGGTCGCCCTTTTTGTGGATGCAGGATACCTGTTCGCACAAGGCGGCATGGCGCTCACAGGTGAACAGCGTCGACGAACCGAGCTGAAGCTGAACGAGTCCGCCATCGTCGCCGAGTTGATGGATGTCGCGAAATCAAAATGCGATGGCGTGAGGGCTCTTCGGACCTATTGGTACGATGCGGCGCCGTCTTCCGGTCTGACAGCTCAGCATATCGGTTTGGCGAATATGGACCGCGTAAAGCTGAGGCTGGGCGCGATGAATGGCCAAGGTCAGCAGAAAGGCGTCGATTCGCTGATCGTCACCGACATGATCGAGTTGGCGCGTAACCGCTCCATTTGCGACGCTGTGCTTCTGTCGGGTGACGAGGACGTTCGGATCGGCGTTCAGATTGCGCAAAACTATGGCGTAGTCGTCCACTTGATCGGCATTCATCCGGCGCGCGGTTCTCAGTCGGTGGCTTTACGTCAAGAGGCCGATACTACGACGGAGTGGGACAAGGAGACGGTCGGGCGATTTTTGACTGCGACTGCGCCCATTCAAGCTGCGCCGTCGGTTGTTTCGACGCCGAATGCGTCAACTTCAATGAATCTGAATGCCGCGATTGATGCAGTCATCAAAGAAATGACCGTGACGTTCGACAGCGACGCATTGTCGGCCTTCGAAACCTATTGGGGATCGGCGCAGGTCGGCTTGCCGGGCGAGTTTGATCGCCCCTTCTTGGGCAAACTGAAGGAGGCGACCGGCCGTATGTTGGAGAAAGCAGAGTTAAGGCAGGCGCGACATGCCTTTGAAGTGCGTGTGCGGCAGATGATCCAGAAGGCATAGGGTGGTGCCGTTGATGTCGGACCAAAGGTTCGCGCAGTGATCGATGAAAGCAACGGTCCGCGAGCTTCGCCCCCGCCCAAGCTGAAGACCCCGGCGCTGGCCGTGTTGTTTGCCACGGTGTTCATCAATCTGGTCGGGTTCGGGCTGGTGGTGCCGCTGCTGCCCTTCTTCGCCCAGAGCCTGCAGGCCGAGGCGTGGCAGATCACCCTGATGTTCTCGGCCTATTCGCTGGGCCAGTTCTTCGCCGAACCCTTCTGGGGGCGGTTGTCGGATCGGATCGGGCGCAAGCCCGTGCTGCTGATCACCCTGATCGCCAATGCGCTGGGCTATCTGATGCTGGCCTTCGTGCCGAACATCTGGCTGGCGATCGCGGTGCGGCTGTTCACCGGCCTGGGCGCGGGCAATATCTCGACGGTCCAGGGCTATGTCGCCGACGTCACCCCGCCGGAGCAGAGGGCGGGGCGGATGGGGCTGATCGGGGCGGCCTTCGGCCTGGGCTTCATCGTCGGGCCGGGGCTTGGCGGCCTGCTGACCCAGCCGCAGCTGGGCCACATCGGCTATCAGCTGCCGATCTTTCTTGCGGCGGCGCTGGCGGCCCTGGCGGCGGTCGGCGTGGTGGTCTTCCTGCGCGAGAGCCGGGCCAAGGCCGATCCCGCCGCGCCGCGCCCGGCCTTTTTGGCGGGGCTGAAAGACGCACGCGACAACGATGTGGTGTCGCGGGTGCTGATTGTGACCCTGATCTATATGGCCGGGTTTTCGGCGATGGAGAGCGTGTTCGGCCTGTGGGCCGAGAGCCGCTATCAATGGGATGCGCGCGAAGTGGGCCTCAGCTTCATGATCGTGGGCATCGTCTCGACGCTGAACCAGGGGTTCTTCGCCGGAAAGCTGGCGCGGCGGTTCGGCGAATCACGCGTGCTGGCGGTCGGCATGCTGTTGTTCGGAAGCTCGCTGGTGCTGCAGGTGCTGGCGCCCGTCGAATGGTTCCCGGCGACGCGGCTGGACCTGGGCGCCCTGTCGATCCCGGTGGTGCAGGGGTGGAGCATTCCCATCGTCATGGCGCTGGGCGCGTGCGGCATGTCGCTGGCCATGCCCAATATCTCGGCCATGATCAGCCGCGCCTCGCCGCCTGATCGGCAGGGGGCCATGCTGGGGCTGAACATGGCCTCCAGTTCGGTGGCGCGCATCTTCGGCCCGATGATCGCGGGCGCGCTGTTCTCGGGCCTGGGGCACGACTGGCCCTTCCTGGTCGGGGCGCTGCTGACCATCCCGGCGGCGGTCATGGCGATCAACGCCGGGCGGGCCATCCGGCGGGGTCAGGTCGCGGCCGAAGCGCCCGCCAAGTCCTTGACCTGACTCACGTCTTGCGTCGGTCGGCGTCTTCGCCTACAAGCCGCGCCTTCGCGTACCGAACCGCCGGGCGAACAGGCATGCCTGGGCGGTTCTTAAACTCTGAGGAAGCACCACCCCACGGCTCAAGCAGCCCGAAGGCGGCAGCCCCTCAAATAGGAGATTGAAATGCCGAAACTGAAGACGAAGTCGGGCGCCAAAAAGCGCTTCAAATTCACGGCCACGGGCAAGGTGAAGTCGGGCGTTGCGGGCAAGCGTCACCGCTTGATCAGCCACAACTCGAAATACATCCGTCAAAACCGTGGCACCAAGGTCATGGCCGACGCCGACGCCAAGAAGATCAAATCCTACATGCCGTACGCCTGATCGGCGCGCGCTGTACGACTGATCTCCATCCCAAAGAATTTGAAGGAATAGCGACATGGCTCGCGTTAAACGTGGCGTAACCTCGCACGCCAAGCACAAGAAGGTTCTGGAGCAGGCCAAGGGCTTCTCCGGCCGCCGCAAGAACACCATCCGTACGGCCAAGGCCGCCGTCGACCGCGCCGGGCAATACGCCTATCGCGACCGTCGCACCAAGAAGCGCAACTTCCGCGCCCTGTGGATCCAGCGCATCAACGCTGCCGCTCGTCTGGAAGGCTTCACCTACAGCCAGTTCATCAACGGCCTGAACAAGGCCGGCATCGAACTGGACCGCAAGGTTCTGGCCTCGATCGCCGCTGACGCGACCGGTTTCAAGGCCGTCGCCGACAAGGTCCGCGCCGCTCTGGCTTAAGGGCCTTGGCGTAACGGCCGCGCTCAAGACGCGAGCGACCGCGTCGCGAGCGTAGCGCAAGAAAAATGACGCCCGCTCCGGTTTTCCGGGGCGGGCGTTCTTCGTTTCAGGCCGCCTCGGCGACCTCCGCCATACGGCTTTGCGCCAGCACCATGCGGATGGCGTTCAGCAGGGCGTCGGGCTGGATCGGCTTTTGGGCCACCCCGTTCATGCCCGCGGCGATGTAGTCCAGCTCGTCGCGTTCGTCGGCGTTGGCCGTCAGGGCCAGGATCGGCAGGCCGCCGGCCGAGCCGGGCAGGGCGCGAATGGCTCGCGTCGCAGCGACCCCATCCATCACCGGCATCTTGATGTCCATCAGGGCCAGGTCGAATGGACGCGCGCTGACGGCGTCCACCGCCTCGCGTCCGTTCTCGGCCATCTCGCAGGTGCAGCCGAACAGCTCCAGCAGCTTGCCGGCGACGAAGCGGTTGGTCGCATTGTCGTCCACCACCAGCACATGCAGGGTGTCGTGCGGCGTCGGCTCGGCCATGACGGGGACAGCCGCCGCCCGTTCGACCGCGACGCGCAGCGGCAGCCGCACCTGGAACCGGGCGCCGCCCTGGGGCGAGGTCGCCAGGGAGATGACGCCGCCCATCCGCTCGGCGATCTGACGACAAATGGCCAGACCCAGGCCCGCGCCCGCGCCCTCGCGCCCGGCCTTGCCGGTGTTGAAGGGGTCGAAGATGGTCGCCGCCGCCGCCTCGGGCACGCCGGGGCCGCTGTCGTCCACGGTGAAGATCACCTCGCCGTCGGGGCGGCTTTCGATCAGGGCGACGACCTCGCCCGTCAGGGTGAATTTCAGGGCGTTGCCGATCAGGTTGTTCAGCAGTTGCTTCAACCGCATGCCGTCGGCCTGAACCCAAGGGACAGCCAGGTCGGTGCGGATCGTCAGGGCCAGGGCCTTCTCCTCAGCCCGCGCGCGCCACAGGGCGTCGATGTCGAAGGCGACAGCCGACAGGTCCAGCGGCTCTTCTTCCAGCGTCAGCATGCCCGCCGAGGCGCGCGACATATCCAGCGCATCGGTCAGCAGCCGCAGCAGGCTCTGGCCCGAATCGATGACGGTGCGGACATAGGGGCGCAGCTCTTCCTGCTCCAGCTTCTTGTCCATCAGGGCGGCGACGCCCAGCACCCCGTTCAGGGGCGTGCGGATCTCGTGGCTCATCACCGCCAGGAACTCGGACTTGGCGCGGCTGGAGGCGACGGCCTCGGCCTCTGCGATGGCCAGGTCACGGGCCAGGGCGCCCATCTCCTCGGCGCGCTGGCGGTGAAGCGCCGCGCCCGCCTGAACGATCTGAAGCGCCGTGCCGACACCGACGTAGCGACCGTCCGCCACCACGACGAAGCCGCTAAGCAGGGCTCCCAACTCCGCCGTCCCAAAGGCCTGAAAGAAGGCCTGCGCGCTGGTCGCCGCTTCCGCTAGAGGCGGGTTGCGGTCCATCAGGCTTTCGGCGGGTTTACGGGCATAGAGGGCGCGTCCGAACTCGGCCGCCATCCTCAGGGTGAAGGCGTTGCGCTCGATGATGCCTACCGGGCGGCCGTCGTCGTCCACCACGGCCAGGGCCAGGGTGTTGGGCTCGGTCTGGAACCGCTCGAACACCTCGGCGCCCGGCGTCGACGGAGCCACCGGCGCGATCAAATCAACGAAGTCACCGATACGCGGCATCAAGATCCTCACCCGTTCGGCCCACGGCTTAGAGTATGAGATTTAACGCCAGCTTTGCCGTTCATGAACCTTTCGCGGCGGGTTTTCGACAGTCGATCCGTTGACGGATGAAAATGGCTGGTCCCGCGCAAGCCGTCGGACGTTCGCTGCATCGCCTTGAAGGGTGACGAAAGCCGTTCCACCCGTTAAGGCACGGGTCAAATGACCGATCTCGCCACACTCGAACTCGAACTGATCAACGCCATCGGCGGCGCGGAAACCGTCGCCGCCCTGGAAGAGGTGCGTGTCGCCGCCCTGGGCAAGTCCGGCTCCGTCTCCGGCCTGCTGAAGGGCATGGGCGCGATGAGCCCGGACGAACGCCGCGAACAGGGGCCGATGATCAACGGGCTCCGTGACAGGGTGTCTGCCGCCATCGCCGCCAGGAAGGCCGAACTGGAGGCCGCAGAACTGGACGCACGGCTGCTGTCCGAGCGCATCGACCTGACCCTGCCGGCCCGGCCACGCAGGAAGGGCGGCGTTCACCCTACCATGCAGGTGATGGACGAGATGATCGCCCTGTTCGCCGAGATGGGTTTTGCCGTGGCGGAGGGTCCCGACATTGAGGACGACTTCCACAACTTCACCGCCCTGAACTTCCCGCCCAAACACCCGGCGCGGGAAATGCACGACACCTTCTTCCTGAAGCCGGACCCCGAAACGGGCGAGCGCAAGGTGCTGCGGACCCACACCTCGCCGGTGCAGGTCCGCACCATGATGTCCCAGAAGCCGCCGATCCGCATCATCGCGCCGGGCCGCACCTTCCGTAAGGATTCGGACGCCACCCACACGCCGATGTTCCACCAGATCGAAGGCCTGGTGATCGATCGCGACATCCACATGGGCCATCTGAAGACGACGCTGCAGACCTTCATCGCCCGCTTCTTCGAGCTGGATGCGGTTCAGGCGCGGTTCCGTCCGCACCACTTCCCCTTCACCGAGCCTTCGGCCGAGATGGACATCCGCTGCGACCGTTCGGGCGGCAAACTGGTGTTCAACACCGGCGACGACTGGCTGGAGATCCTGGGCTGCGGCATGGTGCATCCCAATGTGCTGCGGAACTGCGGCATCGACCCGGACGAGTATCAGGGCTTCGCCTTCGGCATGGGCGTGGACCGCCTGGCCATGCTGAAATACGGCGTGCCCGACCTGCGCCCCATGTTCGACGCCGACACCCGCTGGCTGTCGCACTACGGCTTCTCGGCCTTCGCGGCCCCCAATCCGGCCTCGGGCCTGAGCTGATCCATGACCATGACCTTCACCGACGACACGCTGGGTCTGCCGATCATCGGGCCGGGACCGCAGTATGTGTCTCGTCACATCTGGTTGCCGCAACTGGTCATCGAGGCCGCACAGCGCGGTGAGGCTCTGATCGAGGGCCGCACCTTCACCGACTGCTTCTTTGAAGGCCCGGCGGTGTTCCTGCCGATCTCGGGCTGCAGTTTCGACGGGTGCAACATGGGCGACACCATGGGCGACGCGCGCAATCTGATGCTGACGCCGATGGGGCCGCAAAAGGTCACGGGGGCGGTTCCGTTCAAGGACTGCACCTTCGTCAACTGCCGCTTCCTGCGCGTCGGCTTCACCGGCGATGCGACCTTCCTGAACGGTCTCGTCGACATGCTGGACGGAAGGGCTGGCGGATGACATCGATGCTGCCGATCAACCGCGCCGTGACGGACGCGCCCGACCTGAACGCCGCCGCGTTCAAGGACGTGGATATCGTCCTCTACGAACTATATGTTGCGGCGTCGAAGAACGGTGCCGGCCTGATTCAGGGTCGCACCTTCACAGGCTGCCGCTTCCAGGGGCCGGCGATCATCCTGGTGTCGGAGGGCGTCACCTTCGACGACACCAACTTCGGCGACAGCCGCGGCGGCATCCAGAACCTGCTGCTGCGTCCCGTCGGAGATAAAGCCATCGGCACGATTCCCATGCGCGACTGCCGGTTCTTCGGCTGCGAATTCTACAACATCGGCTTCACGGGCTCGGGAGACATTCTCGATCAACTGGCCGCCATACCCACTCTCACGGCGCCGCAACAATGAAGTTCACCCTGTCCTGGCTGAAGGACCACCTCGAGACCGAGGCGGATGTTCATCGGATCGCCGAGGCCATGACGATGGCTGGGCTGGAGGTCGAGGAGGTCATCGACCCCGCTGCCAAGCTGGCGCCCTTCACCGTGGCCAAAATCCTGTCGGCCGAGCGTCACCCGAACGCCGACCGGCTGCAGGTCTGCCAGGTCGAGACCGTCGATGGGCTGAAAGAGATCGTCTGCGGCGCCCCGAACGCGCGGGCCGGCCTGACCACCATCTATGCCCCCATCGGCGCCTATGTGCCGGGTCTCGGCGTGACCCTGGTCGAGAAGCCGGTGCGCGGCGTGGTGTCGAACGGCATGTTGTGTTCGGCCTCCGAGCTTGAGCTGTCCGACGAGAGCGACGGCATCCAGGAACTGCCGCCCGAGATTCCGGTAGGGACGCCCGTCGCCGGCCTGTTCGGCGCGGAACCCGTCATCGATTTCGAGGTGACGCCGAACCGCCCCGACTGGCTGGGCGTCGCCGGCATCGCGCGCGATCTGGCCGCCGCCAGCGTCGGCAAGCTGAAGCATTTCGACATCGCGGTGGTGCGCGGGGCCTTCCCCTCGCCGATCACGGTGCGGCTGGACGTGCCCGAAATGTGCCCGGTCTTCGCCGGTCGCGTCATTCGCGGCGTCAAGAACGGCCCGTCGCCAGCCTGGTTGCAAAAACGGCTGACGGCCATCGGCCTGCGCTCGATAAACCGGCTGGTCGATGTGACCAATCTGATCGCCTACGACCGCGCCCGGCCGCTGCACGTCTATGACGTGGCCAAGCTGTCGGGGACCGAGATCGTGGTGCGCGGCGGCCTGACCTCGGCCGAGACAGGGGCGGCGGAACATCTGATCGCGCTTGACGGCAAGACCTATGCGTCGGCCGCGACCGACTGCATCATCGCCGATGCCGGAGGTGAGCGCCCCATCGGCCTGGGCGGCGTCATGGGCGGCGAGTCGACCGGCTGCGACGAGACCACGACCGACGTCTTCGTTGAAAGCGCCTGGTTCGATCCGCTGGTCGTCGCCCAGACGGGCCGTGCGCTGGGCATCCATTCCGACGCCCAGTATCGGTTCGCGCGCGGCGTCGATCCGGTCTCGGTCACGCCGGGGCTGGAGCTGGCCACCCGCCTGATCCTGGACCTGTGCGGCGGCGAGCCGTCCGAGATCGTCTTCGTCGGCGAGCCGCCGGCCAGCCCGGCGCCCTTCGCCTTCGACCCGGCCTATGTGAAGCGCCTGACCGGCATGGACTTGGCCGACGACCGCATCGGCACCATCCTGGGCCAGCTCGGCTTCAAGGTCACCGCCGGCCCCGCCGATCAGGCCGAGCCCTGGACCGTGACCCCGCCGTCGTGGCGTCGCGACGTCGAGGGCCGCGCCGATCTGGTCGAAGAGGTCGCGCGAATCGAGGGCTTCGACAGCCTGCCCGACACGCCCCTGCCCGAAGTCGCTCGCCCCGCCGGCGGCGTGCTGAACCCGCGTCAGGCCCGCGTCCGCACGGCGCGCCGGGCCCTGGCCGCCCTGGGGTATGCGGAGGCCGTCACCTGGTCCTTCACCAAGCAATCGACGGCCGTCCTGTTCGGCGGCGGCGACGAAAAGCTGGTGCTGGAGAACCCCATCGCGGCCGATCTGGATTGCATGCGACCCTCGGCCCTGCCGAACCTGATTCAGGCGGCGGCGAGGAACGCCGCGCGCGGCTTCGCCGACGCCGCCCTGTTCGAGATCGGCCCCATCTATCTGGGCGACGGTCCAGGCGATCAGCGCACGGTCATCGCCGCCCTGGTCGCCCCCCACGCCGCCCGTCACTGGGCCGGCGCCGGTGAGGACGCCCTGTTCGCGCTCAAGGCCGACCTGACCACCCTGCTGGAAGAGATCGGCGCCCCGGTCGCCTCGCTGCAACTGGTCCAAGGCCAGAACCGCGACTGGTGGCGCCCCGGCCGTTCGGCCCGGCTGCAACTGGGCCCCAAGAACGTCATGGTCGAGTTCGGCGAACTGCATCCGCGTGTGCTTAAAAGCCTGGACGCCGACGGCCCGATCCTGGCCTTCGAGATCGTGCTCGACAACGTTCCCGAGCCGCGCGGCAAATCCGGCAAGGCGCGCGGATCGGCCGACCTGTCGGCCTTCATGCCCCTGACCCGCGACTTCGCCTTCGTGGTCGAGGACGCCAAGCCCGTCGGCGACCTGGTCCGGGCCGCGACCGGCGCCGACAAGGCCCTGATCGCCGAGGTCCGCGTCTTCGACATCTATCGCGGCAAGGGCGTGGACGAGGGCTTCAAGTCCGTCGCCCTGGAAGTCGTCATCCAACCCCGCGACGCCACCCTGACCGAAGCCGAAATCGAAGCCCTGACCGCCAAGGTCGTGGCGGCGGTGGAAAAGCAGGGCGGTAGGTTGCGGGGGTAGGATTACGATCAAAGTCTCCTCCCCATTCATGGGGAGGTGGCTCGAAGCGAAGCGGAGAGACGGAGGGGTTCTGCGACGCCGCACGGACAACCGCGTGACTTCAAGAGCCCTCCACCGCTTCGCGGTCCCCCTCCCCACAAGGTGGTGAGGAGACGACTTCCCAACCGTCCGTAAGCCCTCGTTAACCTTGAAGCCGCAAGGCTGCCGCAAAGGTCGGGGACGGTGAGGCCAAGACCGGCGCGCCAGCCGGCCGTCCTCTCGCCGCCTCTCGGAGCGTCCCCCATGCATCGTCGCCAACTGATCCTGTCCGGCCTCGCCACAGCCGCCGGCGCGTCGTCGCTGGGCGCCTGCGCCTCGGCCCCGGCGCGCGATCCCAACTATCCGATCCGCTCGGACCAGACGGCCCAGGCCTACAGCTTCGACGAACTGGTCTCGGCCGGCTCGCGCGAACTGGGCATCGCGGCCGAGGTCGTGGGCGGCGCCATCGAGCGCGTCTTCGCCGACCAGGGCGACCGTCCCACCGCCTATATCGCGGGCGAAGAGGGTTCCGGCGCCGTGGTCGTCGGCGCGCGTTATGGCCGCGGCGCCCTGCACATGAAGGATCTGTCGGCCTCGCAGGAGGTGTTCTGGCAGGGCGCGTCCGTGGGTTGGGACTGGGGCGGCAACGCCAGCCGGGTCTTCACCCTGGTCTACGGCCTGTACCACCCCGACATGATCTATCGCCGCTATCCGGGCATCGAGGGATCGGCCTATCTGGTCGCCGGCCTGGGCGTGAACTATCAGCGCGCCGACGGCATCGTCCTGGCCCCCATCCGCACCGGTGTCGGCCTGCGCCTGGGCGCCAATGTTGGGACCATGAGCTACAGCCGTCAGCGGAATCTGCTGCCGTTCTGATCTTCTCTTTCGTCATCCCCCGGTCGCTGCGCGCCGGAGGATGACGAAAGTCAGCTTACAAGTCGCAACGGCGGCGGCGCATCCAGCAGCGTCGCCAGCCCTTCGCGCCAGGTCGGATAGGCGGGTCGCCAGCTCAACTCGGCCTTGGCCAGCGCGTTCGAGACGCGTTTGGAATCCAGGTAGAAGCGCCGCATCGCTTCGCTGACGCTGTCGTCGGTCCAGTCGACCTGGGGCGGGCGGGGCAGGCGCATCCGGTCGGCGGCCCATTCCATCACCACATCGGCCGGCGAGGGTTCGTCGTCGGTCAGATTATAGGCCGCCCCCGGACGCGGCCGTGCCATTGAGGCGAACAGGCCCGAGACGATGTCGTCCACATGGATGCGGTTGAAGACCTGACCGGGCTTGCGCACCAGTTTCGCCGTGCCGTCCCGCAGCCGCTCGACCACGCTGCGCCCCGGCCCATAGAAGCCGGGCAGGCGGAAGATCTGCACCGTCAGTCCCATCCCCTGCGCCCCGTCCAGCCAGTCGCGTTCGGCCCGCACCCGGCGCGCGCCCTCCAGGGTGGCGGCGTTCAGGGGGCCGGTCTCGAACACCCAGCCGCCGGCCCGGTCGCCATAGACGGAGGTGGAGGAGACGTAGCCGATCCAGTCGGGCCAGGCGTCGCCGGCCAGCGGTCCCAGCGCGCGCAGACCGGGGCAGCCATGGGCGTCCGGCGCGGCGGTGATCAGCACGGCGGTGGCCGCCTCCAGCGCCGTTTTCAGTGCGGCCGTGTCTGTCGGGTCGATGGCCGTGACGCCCTCGGCCGCCAGGGCGCGACGTCGTTCGGGATTGCGCGAGGTGGCGCTGGCCCGTCCGCCGCGCCGGATCGCCTCCAGCGCCGCCGCCCGTCCCAGATAGCCGCCGCCGAAGATCAGCAGGTTGAGGGAAGAAGGGACGTCGGACATCACGTTACTCAGGCCGTCAGAACTTTGGAAAGCGGCGCGGCGACTGGCGGGCGCGCCTCATTTTCCAGCGCCTCCGCCCGGCGTTGGTTCCAGGCGGACACGCACGGCACCCGCGTCAAATCGGCCCGGTCGGCATAGCGGCGGGCGATCTCGGTCACCTCGTCCATCAGGCCCTGGGCCAGGGTGATCGGCTTCAGCCCCAGATCGCGGAACTGGTCGTTGGCGACGACCAGATCGTTCTCGTCGGCCTCCTGGCGGGGGTTGGCGACGTTGTGGATTTCGGCGCCGGTCTTGTCGGCGATCATGGCGGCCAGGTCGCGCACGCGCCGGCTCTCGGTCATCTGGTTCAGGATCTTGACCCGCTCGCCACGCCTGGGCGGGTTCTTCAGCGCCAGCTCGACGCAGCGCACCGTGTCCTGGATATGGATGAAGGCCCGGGTCTGACCGCCCGATCCGTGGACCGTCAACGGATAGCCCACCGCCGCCTGCATCAGGAAGCGGTTCAGAACCGTGCCGTAATCGCCGTCATAGTCGAAGCGGTTGATCAGCCGTTCGTCTTGCTTGGTCTCGGTCGTCTGAGTGCCCCAGACGATGCCCTGGTGCAGGTCGGTGATCCGCAAGGCGTCGTTGCGGGCGTAGAACTGGAACAGCAGGGCGTCCTGCGTCTTGGTCATGTGATAGATGCTGCCCGGATTGGGCGGGAACAGGATTTCCTGCTCGGCGGGGCCATGGTCGGTGTCCACCGTCACCTTCAGATAGCCCTCGGGGATGCGCAGGCCGGCGGTGCCGTAGCCATAGACCCCCATGGTCCCCAGATGGGCCAGATGCACGTCCAGTCCGCTCTCGACGATGGCGGCCAGCAGGTGGTTGGTGGCGTTGATGTTGTTGTCGACGGTGTAGAGTTTGTGCCGCGCCGACTTCATCGAATAGGGGGCGGCCCGCTGTTCGGCGAAATGCACCACGCTGTCGGGCGCGTAGTCGCGGATCAGGGCGACCAGCCGGTCGAATTCCTTGCCGACCGTCATGTTGACGAAGCCGATGTCGCGGCCGGAGACGTCCTTCCACGCATTGATCCGCTCGCCCATCGTGCGGATCGGCGTCAGCGACTGGACCTCCAGCTCGTTGTCGATGTTTCGGCGGCTCAGATTGTCGACGATGGTCACGTCCCACCCTGCGGCCGACAGATGCAGGGCCGTGGGCCAGCCGCAGAAACCGTCGCCGCCCAGAACCAGAACACGCATGGGATAGCCTCGTCGTCGTCTCAAAGGTCATGCCTAGCCCAGCAGGCTGCCATCGGCAAAGCGGGGCTGTTAACGAGCCCGTGCGACGCTTTGACGAAAACTCTTGGAAAGGGACGGCGCACGGGGTAAGTCTCGCTCGTCTCCCACTCAAACGCAGCTTTACGGGCCTCAACCCGGTTGTTCGCGACTTGAGCCGATCATGACGGTCGGTCCCGAAAGGACCGGCGCACCATGCGGGCGACAAGGCATTCCGACAGTTCGACAATCGGGGATCGGCCCCGAGCGAAACGGAACCACGAAACGGACGGAACCGGCCGACGGCCTGGGCTCCATCCCTGCACACGGTAGCGCGAATGAGAGATTTCAAGGGCATGAAGCGTCAGCGCGGACGCAATCGGAACAAGGCGGGCGCGTCGAACGCCAACAGCGCCAATCCGAATCGTTCGTGGGACTCGCAAGGCCCCGAGAACATCAAGGTCCGGGGCAACGCCCAGACCGTGTATGAGCGCTATCAGCAGCTCGCCCGCGACGCCTCGTCCGGCGGCGACCGGGTGCTGGCCGAAAACTATCAGCAGCACGCCGAACACTATTACCGCGTCCTGCGCGCGCTCCAGCCGCAGCGGTCCTTCTCCGACATCGCCGCGCGCGAACAGTCTAACCAGGGCTTCGACATCGATTTCGAGGATGAATCCGGCGCCCAGGCCGCCGCCTTCGTCGCCGCCCAGCAGGCGGCCGACCGCCAGGCGCAGGAAGCGTCCGACCGCACCGAGCAGAACCAGAACCGCGACCAAAATCGCGACCGCGACCGCGACCGCGACTACAATCGCGATCGGGATCAGACCCAAAACCGTGATCGTGATCGTGACCGCGACCAGAATCGCGACCGCGATCAAAACCGCGACCAGGCCCAGAACCGCGACGCCCAACCGCCTCGCGAACCGCGTGAACTCCGCGAGCCGCGCGAGGGGGACGAGGTCCGCGCCGAGGGCGAGGGCGGTCGTCGCGAAAGCCGTCGCGAACGCTGGGAGCGTCGCCGCGAGGAACGCAACCGCCGCTTCGACGGCCAGGAAGGCGAAGGCGCCGACACCGCCGCTCACGCCGAGGCCGAGACCGTCGCAGAGACGCCCGTCGTCGAGACGCCTGTTGTCCAGAGCCAAGCCGAAACGCCCGCCGTCGAGGACCGTCCCGCCCGCCGTCCGCGTCGCACCGCCGCCGCCATCGCTGCGGACGACGGCGACGCCCCGACCGCCCTGCCGGGCTTCCTGACCCGCGCGCCGGCTTCGGCGGCCGCTGCTCCAGAAGCCGAAGGCGAGGCGGCCCCGCGTCGTCGCGCCCCGCGCCGTAAGCCGGAAGCCGCCGCAGCTTCCGAAGACTAAAACAACTTACGCGGGTGTGTTTACCTGAACGCAACTCCTGCGTGCCATTCTGGCGCGTAGGAGGGCGTCATGGATATCGTCTTGCTTGTCTTGTCCCTGGCTTTGGCCGGGACCTGCGCCGGAATATGGCTCTGGCTTCAGGCGCACGCGGTCGCAGCGCGTTTGCGGCGTGAGAACGACCGGCTCGAAACCCGCATCGTGCAACAGACCCAGGCCCTGCGCCGCGCCCTGACGACCGCCGAGGGCGAAGTCGAACGCCTGACAGCCGAAGATCGCACCCGTGGCGAGGTGATGCAGGCCCTGGGCCGCGAACTGCGCACCCCCCTGACCACCGTCATGGGCTTCTCTCAACTGCTGCGCGTCAACGCCGAAGCCGATCCCTTGACCGCCCGCCAGGCCCAGGCCGTGCGCCAGATCGAGGCGGCGGGAGCGGTGCTGCTGGCCTTGATCGAAGAGGCGGACGCCTTCGTGGCCTGCGGCGACGCCGGCGCCTCGCCCTCCATCCACCGCGTCGATCTGCGCCTGGCCCTGCGTCAGGTCTGCGACGGGATCGAGCCCCAGGCGCGCGAGGCGGGCGTGACCCTGGACTGTCCGCCGCCGGCGTCGGGCCTGTGCGTCATGGCCGACCCCGGCCAGGTCCGCCGCATCCTGCGCCGCCTGGTCGAGAACGCCCTGCGTCATTCGCCGGGCGGCGGGACCGTCCGCATGGAGATGAGGCGCGACGATTCACAGGTCATCGTCGCCATCCATGACGCGGGCGCGGCGCCGACGGGCGAGGGATCGGATCGCCTGTTCCACCCCCTGGACGGCCAGGACGCGCGCGGCGGCACCGCCCTGGGCGTCGCCTCGATCCAGCGGCTGGCCGAGCGGATGGGCGGCGCCATCACCCAGCAACGCGAGCCCTGGGGCGGGACGATCTTTTCGCTCAGCCTGCCGGCCGTCGGCGCGCGGTCCGCCTCGACCCCGAAACAGGCGGTGGTGCTCTATGTCGAGGACAACCCCGCCAACATCGCCCTGATGCGCCAGGCGGCTGCGGGCTTGGGCCTGACCCTGCACGCCGCGACCACGGGGCCGGAGGGGCTGGAGCTGGCCCGCGCGCTTCAGCCCGACGTGATCCTGCTGGATATCGGCCTGCCGGACATGGACGGCTATGAGGTCAAGGCGCGGCTGGACGCCGATCCGATGACGCGCCACGTGCCGGTCCTGGCCCTGACCGCCGCCGTCTCGCCCCAGGACCGCACGCGCGGCGCCGCCGCCGGCTTCGACGCCTGGCTGGCCAAGCCGCTGGACCTGACCGCCCTGGCGGCTGCGCTGAACGACGTGCTGGGCAGCGCGCCCGCGTCCGACGGCCTTGACGCCGACCGGCGCCAGAGGGCCTAAGGGGGCCACTTCGCCCGCAAGGTCGCCCCCAAGGGAAGCGTTGATGCGTCAGTTCGCCCGGTTCGTTTCGTCCCGTCTGCTCGTCCGCCGTCTGGCGCCCCTTGTCGCCTTCTGCGCCGTCGCCGCTTGCGCCGCGACCCCGCCGCCCCCGCCTCCGCCGCCCTCCAGCGCGGGCACGGGCGCCGCCCTGATGGACTGGCGCGGCGTCATCACCTCGGGCGACCGGGACCGCTATCGCCGCGTCGACGCCGCCTGGACCCTGGCCCTGCAGCAGGCGAACCGCCAGCGCGGCTCGGGCGACCTGAACGGGCTGGGCGATCTGATCTCGCCCAAGGCCGCCCGCCCCGGCGTCGCGCCGCCGCCCGGCGACTATCGCTGCCGCACCGTCAAACTGGGCTCCCAGGGTGGCGAGGACGGCCTGGGCTATGTCGTCTATGGCTGGTTCGCCTGCCGCATCGAACAGACGCCGCGCGGGCTGAAGTTCTCCAAACTGACTGGCTCCCAGCGCCCCTCGGGCCTGCTGTTCCCCGAGGACGACCGCCACATGGTCCTGCTCGGCTCCATGGCTCTGGCCCAGGAACCCGCCGCCAACTCCTACGGCCGCAACGCCGACCGCGACCTGGTCGCCGTTCTGGAACGCATCGGCGAGGCCCGGTGGCGCCTGGTCCTGCCCTGGCCCCAGTACGAGTCCAACCTCGACCTGATCGAACTGGTCCCGGCGCCGCGAAGCTGAAGTCAGGCTGAGCCGTTTGCGTCTCGGTAACTGAAGGAGACGCCCATGCGCCGCACCCCTCTGGCCTCTCTGGCCCTGATGACCACGACGGCCCTCGCGGCCTGCGACGCCAGGGACAGGCCCGGGATCAGGCGGACGGTTTAGTCCACTCGCGTCAGTTTGAGATCCTGATAGTCGTAGCTGAAGTCGATGTCGGGGCTGACCCCCTTCATCGTCGCCGTCGCAGGCTTGGCCGTCAGGATGGCGAAGGTGACGAAAGCGTCCTCCTCGCGCTTGTCCGGGAACCGGGTGCGGAAGGTCTCGCCGTCATACGGCTCCAGCCAGCCTTGCAGGGCGGGCGTGTGGGTGAAGGTCAGCCACAGTCCGCTCTTCCTGTTGCGCCCGCGCCCCTCGGTCTTGGGCGCGATGACGATGTCGCCGTACCAGGGGTCGCGCCAGGTTCCGGCATAGGACTCCAGCGGCATGGAGGGCGCCGCGCCGGCCGCCTGTTTGGCGTCGATCTCGGCGGCGGCGGCGATGGATTTCGCATTGCCCTCGGTCTCCATCCGCTTGGACTCCGCGATCCAGTCGACATCCACCTTGCCCATGCAGATGTCCGAAATCCCCGAACGAAGCGCGCGCAGCAGGAAGCTCTCCTCGGCGTTGGAGAAGATGCAGAAGCCGGTCTTGCGGCCGGGGATCAGCACCGTCGCCGAGATGCCGCCGGGCGAGCCCCCGCCGTGGCTGGCGATCCGCTCGCCGCGATAGTCCTGAACCTGCAGCCCCATCGCATAGGTCGAGGCGATGGCCCGGTTGGGCAGTTCCGCCGTCGGTCCCGACGACGAACCGACGATGATGTTGGGGCGCACCATCTCGCGCGCCGCATCCTCGGAATAGAGCCGCGTCCCGTCCGCCAGCTTGCCGTCGTTCAGCCGCACGGCGATCCATTTGGCCCAGTCGGTCGGGGTGGTGCAGATGCCGCCCGCCGCGGCCGCCGAATCCCAGTTCCACACCTCGACGATGGACTTGGCGATGGGCGTCATCGCCCCCTGATAACGCAGCGGCGGCCCGACCCGGCCATGGGGCAGGGCGGATTTGGCAGGGTCCGCCAGCCGCGCCAGCGGCACGGTCTCCGTCATGCCGACCTTGTCCAGGATGCGGGTCTGGATGAAGGCCTCCCAGGTCAGGCCGGACACCGCCTCCAGCACCGCGCCTGCGACTACGAACATCAGGTTGCAGTAGTGATAGCGCGCCCTGAACCCGTCCTCGATCGGCACGAAGGCGGCCTGGGCCAGCACCTCGGCCCGGGTGCGGTCCGAATTGGGCCAGAACAGCAGGTCGCCGGCGCCCAGGCCGAACCCGGCCCGGTGGCTCAGCGTATCGCGCACCGTGATGTGCTCGCCGATATAGGGGTCCGACAGGGTGAAGCCGGGCAGGTAGGTCCGAACCGGCGCGTCCCACTTCACCTTGCCCTCGTCGACCAGGATGGCCAGGGCGGCGGCGGTGACGTTCTTGGTGTTGGACGCGATGGCGAACAGGGTGTGCTCGTCGGCCCGCGCCGGCTTGCCCTGAACCTTGACGCCGTATCCGCGCGCCAGAACGGTCGTCCCGTCCTTGACCACCGCCACGCCCAGCGCCGGCTGATCCGGCCACGCCGCCATGCATTTCGCCACATAGGCGTCCACCGCCTGGGCCAGCGACGCACCGTCGTTCGTCGGCGCTGTTTGGGCCCCCGTCTGAGCAAACACCGGCTGGGCCGCCAAGGCCGCGGCGCCCCCGGATGCGAACAGGGAACGGCGCGACACACGAAGGGACATGGGCAGGCTCCGGGAAACGACCACCGCGACGCTAGCGCCCGGAAAGCCTCGGGCCAAGAGCCCACCCAAAAAGGCCATTGACGATACATATAAGCACTTATATATAAGCCCTCATGTCTTCTGCATCTCCCACCCTAGGTACGCTCTTGCGCCATCTCATCGATCTTCTGGACGGTGAGGTCGAGGCCGCTTACGAGGCCGCCGACCTGGCCTGGCGGCCGCGCTACACGCCTGTCCTCCGTGTCCTGATGAACCGGGGCGCCCAATCGATCAAGGCCATCGCCGGCGAGATCGGCATCAGCCATTCGGCCGTCAGCCAGACCGTGACCCAGATGGTCAAGGACGAGCTGGTCATGCTGAAACCCGGCGCCGACGCGCGCGAGCGGATCGTGATCCTGACCGACAAGACAGAGCGGATGATCCCGAGCCTGCAACGTCAGTGGGCGGCCGTGAACCAGGCGGCCGCTGCGCTGGATCAGGAGCTGTCGGCCCCCCTGTCCGACGTGGTCAGGGAGGCCATCGCCGCCCTGACCGACGAACCGTTCGGCCAGCGAATACAGGCGGCTGCAAAGGCGCAGTCCGCTCCCTAACCCCAAACCTCTTCCCCGGAGTCTATCATGCGTTCCAAGCTGCTTTCCGCCGCTGCGATGGCGCTCGCCCTTATGGGCGGCCAAGGCGTAGCCTATGCCCAGGCCCGTCCGCCCGTCGCGGCCACGGCCCAACCCGAACTGTCCGCGACCCAGCGGGCTGCGGTCCTGACCGCCATCCGCCAGGCGGTTCAGTCATCCTATGTCTTCCCCGACCGCGCGCCGGCGATCCTCGCCCGCCTTGACACCGCCCAGGCCGCTGGTCGCTATGATGTGTCTTCGCCGAACGAACTGGCCGGCCTGCTCAGCGGCGACCTGCGCGAGTCCAGTCAGGACGGCCACGTCTATCTGGAATATGCGCCCGACCGCTTCGCCGCCGCCTCGGCGGGGTCTGCGGCGCCCCAGGCCCTGTCCCGGATCGACGCCGCCGCCGCCCGTCGCGACAACCACGGCCTGACCGCCATAGAAATCCTGCCCGGCAATGTCCGTTATCTGAAGATCGGCGCCTTCCACTGGGTCTCCGACGAGACGGGCCAGGCTTATGACGACGCCATGCGCTTCCTGAAAGGCGGCGACGCCGTTATCATCGACCTGCGCGGCAACGGCGGCGGATCGCCCGAGGCGGTCCAGTATCTGGTCAGCCATTTCCTGAAAGCCGGCACGCTGGAGATCACCTTCCTGAAGGCCGGGCAGGAGCCGGTGCAGACGCGGGCCCTGGACTACCTGCCCGCCGGACGCCTGACGAACACGCCCCTGTATGTCCTGATCGACCAAGCCTCTGCGTCGGCGGCGGAATCCTTCGCCTATGACGTGCAGCAGTTCAAACTGGGTCGGCTGATCGGGGCCGGCACGGCGGGCGCAGCCAACAACAACGACTTCTTCCCCATCGCCCCCGGCTTCATGCTCAGCCTGTCGGTCGGCCGCCCTGTCCACTCCGTCAGCGGCGGCAACTGGGAAGGCGTCGGCGTCGCACCCGACATCGCGACCCCGTCGGCCCAGGCGCTGGACGCCGCCCATGCCGAGGCGCTGCGTGCGTTGCTGTCGAAGGCGACCTCGAACGCCGCCAAGGCCGACTACGCCTGGGCGCTGACCGCCGTCGAGGCGCGGCTGAATCCACCCGCAATCGACGCCGACATCCTGCAATCCGCACCCGGCGCCTATCGCAACTATGTGGTCACGATGGAGGACGGCGCCCTGGTCGTCGCCCGCCCCGGACACCCGCTGTGGCCCGCGCCGCGCAAGCTCCAGCCCCTGACCGCCGACGGCCTGTTCGCCGTCGAGGGCCTGGACATCCTGCGGATCGGCTTCACGGACGGCGCTATGCAGCTCTGGTGGAAGGACGAAATCGCGCCGCGCGTCATTCCGAAGACCTGATCCTGCGAAAGACGGCGGACTCTCAGCCGCCCGCCGTCGCTTCGGGATTTATGACGAAGCTGTAATCCACCTGTCCAAGATGTAACTTTGCATTTCAAAGTCGGATCGATAATCAGGCCTCATGGGGTGTCAGGGGATGCCTCCGCTGTTCTCAGGATTTCCGGGGCCATGACCTCCTCCAAACTCGTTCTCATGCTGGGCGTGGCTGCGGCCGTTCTGCCCGGCGTCGCCCTGGCGCAAACGCAAGCCCCCGCGACACCGACCACGCCCGCCGCCTCTGCGGCTCGCCCCTCGGCTCAGCCCCAGAACCAGACCGCTGCTCCGCCCGCCCAGACCCAGGGTCAGACCGCGCCGCAATCGGGTCAGGCCGCGCAAGAGCCGCCCGCCGCCGCCGTCGCCGACGTGGTGGTCAATGCCCGCGCCGCCGATGTGCGCACCTCGATCGATTCCACCAGCTACAGCCTGGCCAACGATCTTCAGGCCACGACCGGAACCCTGGCCGACGCCCTGCGCAATGTGCCCTCGGTCGAGGTCGATCCTGACGGCAACGTCAGCCTGCGCGGCGATTCCAACGTCACCATCCTGGTCGATGGCCGTCCCTCGACCCAGTTCAACGGCCCCAGCCGCGGCCAGATGGTCCAGCAGATTCCGGCGGCCCAGTATGCCCGCATCGAGGTCATGACCAACCCCTCGGCGGCCTACAGCCCCGAGGGTTCGGGCGGCGTCATCAACCTGATCACCAAGCCGACGACGGTCCGCCCCACCCAGACCACGACCGGCTCGATCCGCGCCAATGTCGGCGACGGCGGTCGCTACAACATCGGCGGCAGCGTCGCCCATGTGAACGGCAAGACGACCCTGACGGCCGATGTCGGCGTTCGCCACGACGGCTATCTGTCCGAAGCCAGTCGCGTCCGCGATCGGCTGGATGTCGGCTCGGGCCGCTTCCTCCAGTCGCGCCAGAGCCAGGACATCGACGGGTCGTCCGACAGCGCCTACGTCCGCCTGTCCGCCGAATACAATCTGGACGCCAGGACACAGCTGGTCGGCGAACTGCGCCACACAGAGGTCGATGCGGGCGGCGACGGCGTCACCCTGTACGAGGCTGACAATGCGGCCGGCGGCATCGGCTCGGCCTATCGCCGCAGCGGAGACGGTCGCTTCAAGGGCCAGTTCTCGGGCGCCACGGCCCGCGTGCTGCGCCGCTTCGACGACCAGGGCCACGAATGGACCAACGAGGTCCGCTTCGACCGCAACACCTTCAATTTCAGCTCTGACAGCTTCGTCGATCAGCAGATCCCGGCGGCGTCGAACTTCATCGAGACGACCGCCAACGAGAACCGTCAGGACCAGTGGGGCGTCACCAGCGCCTATGTCCGTCCCCTGTCGGACGGCGGCAAGCTGCGCCTCGGCTATGAGCTGCAGGCCACTCTGCTGGAGCTGAACAACGGCGTCGCGCGCGGCCCGTCGCAGGCGGCTCTGACCCCCGACCCGCTGGTGTCCAACCGCTTCGACGTCGATCAGGTCGTCCACGCCCTCTATGTCACCTACGAGAAGCCGTTCAGCGAGAAACTGTCGGCCCAGTTCGGCCTCCGTCTGGAACAGGCGAACCTGGACCTGGATCAGGTCACCAGCGGCGTGAAGACGTCCCAGGACTATTTCCGCGCCTATCCGACCGGCCACCTGTCCTACAAGCTGAACGACAAGGACACGGTGCGCGCCAGCTACAGCCGCCGCATCCAGCGGCCCGGCCCGGCCGACCTGAACCCCTTCCTGACCTATGGCGACCCGCAGAACTTCCGTTCCGGCAACCCGGACCTGCAGCCGCAGGAAACGGATTCGTATGAGCTGAACTGGCAACGCCGGGTGCAACAGACCTTCTATCAGGCCACCCTCTATTACCGCGACACGAACAAGGCCTTCACCCAGACGACCCGCGACCTGGGCAATGGGATCTTCCTGACCCGGCCCGAGAACTTGGGCGCCAGCACCTCGACCGGGCTGGAACTGGTCGCCAACGGGCCGCTGATCCCGACCCTGCGCTACAGCGCCAGCCTGAACGTCTATCGGCAAGAGATCGACGCCGCCGGCATCGTCGGGGCTCAGAATCGGTCGGGTGACGCCGTCTCGGGTCGTTTGTCGCTGAACTGGCAGCCGACGCCCAAGGACTTTGTCCAGGTCTCCGGCATCTGGGCCGGCGATCAGTTGCTGGCCCAGGGCGTGCGCGAGCAGTCGACCCTGGTCAACCTGGGCTATCGCCGCAAGCTGAACGATGCGTGGTCGTTGCAGGCGACGATTCGCGACGTGTTCGACGACTTCGGCTCGACCACCACCCTGACGACCCCGACCTTCCGCGACCGCACGGACCAGACCTTCGGCGGCCGGGCGGCCTATATCGGCCTGACCTGGAACTTCGGCGGCGGTCAGCGGCGTCCCGAACAGTTCGACTTCCAGGGGCCGACGACGGGCGGCTGATCCGCCCTTGCAGAGGCTTTCGGTCGCGCCCACCTGAAACGGCAAGAGCCTGATCGGCTGAGGAGGAATCGCTTCGCGATTTTCCGATGCCGTGAATCAGGCTCCAGACGGTCCGGGACATCGCTCAGCAGAGGGTGTCCCGGTCCATCCGCTTCTCGAAGGGATACCGATGAATCTCGAACTCTATTCCGACCGCGCCAAACAGGCCGTCCAGTCGGCCCAGTCGCTGGCGCTCGCCCGCCGTCACCAGCAGTTCGCACCCGAGCATCTGCTCAAGGTGCTGTTGGAGGAACGCGACGGCCATTCTTCAGCAGGATTGGCCCGCAATCTGATCACGGCCGCAGGCGGCGACGCCCGCCGCGCCGAGGCCGATACTGAGACGGCGCTGAAGAAGCGCGCCCAGGTCTCGGGCGGTTCGGGCCAGCTCTATCTGGACGGCGACACCGCCCGCGTCTTCGCCGCCGCCGAGGACGCCTCGAAAAAGGCCGGCGACGCCTTCGTCACCACCGAACGCCTGCTGGCCGCCCTGGCCAAGGAGGGCGGGGTCGCCGCCGAGGTGCTGAAGGCCTCGGGCGTCACGGCCGACAAGCTGGAGAGCGCCATCGCCGAGGTCAGGAAGGGCAAGACCGCCGACAGCGCCGGGGCCGAGGACGGCTATGACGCCCTGAAACGCTACGCCCGCGACCTGACCCTGGCCGCCCGCGACGGCAAGATCGACCCCGTCATCGGCCGCGACGAGGAGATCCGTCGCACCATCCAGGTCCTGGCCCGCCGCACCAAGAACAACCCGGTCCTGATCGGCGAACCCGGCGTCGGCAAGACCGCCATCGTCGAAGGCCTGGCCCTGCGCATCGTCAACGGCGACGTGCCCGAGAGCCTGCGCGACAAGACCGTCATGGCGCTGGACATGGGCAGTCTGATCGCCGGCGCCAAATACCGCGGCGAGTTCGAGGAGCGGCTGAAATCGGTTCTGTCCGAGGTCTCTGCGGCCGAGGGCGGCATCGTCCTGTTCATCGACGAGATGCACACCTTGGTCGGCGCCGGCAAAGGCGACGGCGCCATGGACGCCTCCAACCTGCTCAAACCCGCCCTGGCGCGCGGCGAACTGCACTGCGTCGGCGCGACCACGCTGGACGAGTATCGCAAGCATGTCGAAAAGGACGCCGCGCTGGCCCGTCGCTTCCAGCCGGTCTTCGTCGCCGAACCGACGGTGGAGGATACCGTCTCCATCCTGCGCGGCCTGAAGGAGAAGTATGAGGTCCACCACGGCGTGCGCATTTCCGACAGCGCCATCGTCGCCGCCGCCACCCTGTCGAACCGCTACATCACCGACCGCTTCCTGCCGGACAAGGCCATCGACCTGATCGACGAGGCCGCCAGCCGCGTGCGCATGGCCGTCGATTCCAAGCCCGAGGCCCTGGACGAGATCGACCGCCGCCTGGTCCAGCTCAAGATCGAACGCGAGGCCCTGAAGAAGGAGACGGACACCGCGTCCAAGGCCCGGCTGGAAAAGCTGGAGGACGAGATCGCCGATCTGGAAGGCCAGTCCGACGACCTGACCGCCCAATGGAAGGCCGAAAAGGACAAGGTCGGCCAGGGCGCGCAACTGCGTGAAACCCTGGATCGCCTGCGACTGGAACTGGCCAACGCCCAGCGCGCCGGCGACCTGGGCCGTGCGTCCGAGATCGCCTACGGCCAGATCCCCCAGATCGAGAAACAGCTTGAAGAGGCCGAGGCTGAGGAAACCTCCGGCAAGGGCCCCCTGACGCCCGAGGTCGTCGACGCCGAACAGATCGCCGCCGTCGTCAGCCGCTGGACCGGCGTCCCTGTCGACAAGATGCTGGAGGGCGAGCGCGAAAAACTGCTGTCGATGGAGACCGCCCTGGGCGGCCGCGTCGTGGGTCAGGACGAGGCCCTGGCCGCCGTCTCCGACGCCGTGCGCCGCGCCCGCGCCGGCCTGAACGACCCCAACCGTCCGCTGGGCAGCTTCCTGTTCCTGGGCCCGACCGGCGTGGGCAAGACCGAACTGACCAAGGCGTTAGCCGAGTTCCTGTTCACCGACGAGGCGGCCATCACCCGCCTGGATATGTCGGAATATATGGAGAAACACAGCGTCTCCCGCCTGATCGGCGCCCCTCCCGGCTATGTCGGCTATGACGAGGGCGGCGCCCTGACCGAGGCCGTGCGCCGACGCCCCTATCAGGTCGTCCTGTTCGACGAGGTCGAAAAGGCCCACCCCGACGTCTTCAACGTGCTGCTCCAGGTGCTCGACGACGGCCGCCTGACCGACGGCCAGGGCCGCACCATCGACTTCCGCAACACCCTGATCATCATGACCTCCAACCTGGGCAGCCAGTATCTGGCCGATCAGGGCGAGGGTGATGACGTCGAGGCCGTGCGCCCCTTCGTCATGGACGCCGTCCGCGCCCACTTCCGGCCCGAGTTTCTGAACCGGATCGACGAGATCATCCTGTTCCACCGCCTGGGCCGCGACCAGATGGGCGGCATCGTCCGCATCCAGCTGTCACGGTTAGAGAAACTGCTCGCCGACCGCCGCCTGTCCCTCGACCTCGACGACGCGGCCCTGAACTGGCTCGCCGACCGCGGCTACGACCCGGCCTATGGGGCGCGGCCGCTGAAACGGGTCATTCAGAAGGACCTGGTCGACCCGATCGCGAGAAAGCTGCTAGCCGGCGAGATCGAGGACGGCGGGGTGATCGGCGTTAGCGCGGGCGAGGGCGGGTTGGAGATCGGGAAGATGCGGGTGCATTAGCACCCGCTCCATCTAAAGACGGCCTAGCAAATAGTCCTGCCACGCCCGACTAACTGTCGCTTCTCCAACGCGTACCCGCTCATTTCGAGTTGCATAATCCTTGAGGTGAGAAAGCAACGCTTGCTCCATAGCGTAAGCTGGAGCGCCGTCCGGCCAGACTTTGGTGAGCACAACTTTCCAGCACCGACCCTCTAGCGCCTCGCTTGGCACTGAGAAATTCAAGCTGTCGCATCGCTCTTTCACATTCTGGCTGATGCCGATCTTCCAGATGTTCTCATCGCCAAAGCGCATCAGGTAGGTTGCCGTTGGGCCATCGGATCTAGCCGTAACTGCGGACCATTCCCGTGGAGGCGGTCCCGGTTGACCTGGCTTTGAGGTTTCGAGCTTTGAAGAGGCCGCGCCCAATCGTTGCGTCTTTAACTGAGCAGCCGAAGGAGGCAGTTCGACCTCCACCATATCGAGGTTGAGAATTGCGGTGCATTCGTCGGGAGACAGAGGATCGGTTCCAGTAATCGCGGCGCTGGTCAGCTGCCGACCAATTGCTTCTCGGATAAGAGGTGGTTCGTTGAACACCCAAGCACGAGCAGCAGGGACCGCGTAGGGCCACTTGAACTGGCCTTTGTCAAAAAGCCGCTCTGGCAAGACCGCGCCCGGAGGGATTAGGTCTTCTGCCTGCATCGGAGCATGAAGAAATTCGATTAGCCCCAACGCACGGCCACGCTGTTCCGCAGTGGTGGGCTCGCTCTGTGTTCCCACCACTAAAATTAGGTCGCCAGGTTTGGCCCGAGCCAGCAACGTGTCACGGCTGCCTTTGTGAGTGAAACCCGCAAAGGGGTGCAAGAAGGGATCGAAACCCCAAAACCAGGTGCCGAAGATTTTCGGATTTCTGATTTCAAATTGGTAGGACGAGTAACGCTCCTCTGGCACCCGCGTTCTTAGAAGATTGCCAAGATTCATACGTTGTTGGCCGGGATTGAGTCCGTCGTACTCCTCGTGCTTGTCGAGGCCATACTCAGCTGCAAGCTCATGCATCTTCTCGACATCGAATCGGCCGTCTGCACCCCGCGTCTTGTCCGCTAGCCATTGATTAAACGGGCTTTGCGCCGTTTTTTCAGCCCAGTTGCTTCGCTGCTCTGGCGTGATCTTCATAACGTTTCCTTTGTGTGCCTACAGGTTGCGCAGCATCGGTCTGGAATCAACTCAAGACTGATTGCTCTCCTAACCCTTCTCCCGTTGGGAGAAGGTGGCCGCGAAGCGGACGGATGAGGGTCGGGTGTCGAAGTCGGCGTGAGCCGTCGCAGCGGTCGGGCCACAGCGGATGGCGGGTGGCGGGCGACCCTCACCCTTTCGCGCAAGGACGACGGCTGCGCCGTCGTGCGCTCAAGCCCTCTCCCAATGGGAGAGGGTTATAAGCCTAGCGTCCTGGCGTGGGCGCGGATGACGGCGTCGATGCGGGCGGGGTCGGTCAGGGCTTCGGCGTTGGTGAAGCGGATCACGGTCCAGCCCAGCGCCTCGATCTCCTGCTGGCGGTAGTGATCGTTCAACACGACCGCGTCGCGCCCATGCACCCCGCCGTCGATCTCGATCACAAGCCGCAGCGGCACACAGGCAAAATCGACCACGAACCGGCCGACCGGGTGCTGGCGCCGCACCTTCCAGCCATCGACCGCGCCGCCGCGCAGTCGCGCCCAGATGCGGTCTTCGGCCAGGCCGCTACTCTGGCGAAGCCCGCGTGAGCGCGGCGTCAGGCGGCTGGTCGTCATGCGCGGGTCCCCGTTAGAAGCCCATCCCACATCCGTCGCCGGCTTTCGGCAAGCGAAACCGACCAGCCCGCGTATCTGCGACCAAGGGGACGAACAATATCAACCCCCTACCGCCCACCAGCGTCTTCTTCCTGCCCATCCCTCAAAACCGTGCGATCCTGTCTCCGCTCGTCCGCACTGGACGCGTCGCACAGCCGGGGAGGGCGGATTTGAGACGAATTGCACTATTCAGACGGTGTTTTTCGCAGCCGGCAGTCTGAAATCCCTCAGTCCTTGGGGATCGGATTGGTCCTCGGGTCGGGGCCGTTGGTGATGACGCGGTCGCGTTCGCCCAAGTCCTTGATGATCTTGACGTCGGTGAAGCCGGCGGCCTCGAACAGCGCCTTGACCTGGGGGCCCTGGTCCCAGCCGATCTCGACGGCGAAGACGCCCAGGGGCTTCAGGATGCGTTTCACCTCGGGCGCCAGGTCGCGATAGGCCTGCAAGCCGTCGGGGCCGCCGTCCAGGGCCAGGTGCGGGTCGTGGTCGCGGACCTCGGGGTCCAGGGTGGCGATATGGTCGGTGGGGATGTAGGGCGGGTTGGACAGGACCAGATCGAAGCTGGCGTCGCCGAAGCCCGCCGCCCATTCGGTGCGCAGGAAGACGGCGCGGTCATTCAGGTCCAGGTTGGCCGCATTCTCCTTGGCCACGGCCAGCGCTTCTGACGAGATGTCGGTGCCGACGCCCTTGGCGGCCGGCCGCTCGGCCAGCAGCGCCAGCAGGATCGCGCCCGAGCCGGTGCCCAGGTCGATGGCCTCGAACGCCTCGTTCCGGGAAAAGGCCAACATGGACACGTCCATCAGGGTCTCGGTGTCGGGGCGGGGGCTGAGGACGTCGGGGGTGACGTTCAGCATGATCTTCCAGAAGCCCTTCTTGCCGACGATGCGCGAGACGGGCTCGCGCTTCAGCCGGCGCTCGACCATCGCCTCATAGGCGCTCAGCTGGTCGTCGGTGATGACGCGGTAGGGGTCGGTCAGGATGTCCATGCGGCTGGCGCCCGATGCGGCCTCCAGCAGCAGGCGGGCGTCGATGGCGGGGCTGTCGATGCGGCCGGTCTTCAGCTTGGCCTGCGCCGCCTTCCAGGCGGTCAGCAGGGTGGTGGCGTCGTTGGCCTGGTCGGGGGCGGGCTTGGGCGTGATCGGGTCGGTCATGGGCGTTGATTGGCCCGCGCGGGCGCCGATTTCAAGCATTTGCGGAACGGGCGAGCAGCTATACCGTTCGCCAGACCATGTCCGACCGCAAGTCCCCCCGCCGCCCGTCCGTCCTGTCACGCCTGTCGTCCTCCCCCAGTCCTGCACGACGGGGCGGCAAGGGCGGCGGCGGGATCTGGCGCTATGTCGCGGCCGTGGCCGGCGGCCTGACGGCCGGGGCGGGCGCCGCCCACCTGCTCTACAGCCAGGGCCACAAGGTCGGGGTCGAGCTGCGTCCCGAACGCCCCGAGCCCCTGCCGCCCAAGCCCCCGACGCCCGAGGACTATGAGGCCAAGGAACCAGGCCGCGGCCGCATGGCGAAACGGCCCGAGCACATCCCGCACAGGGGCTGGTCCGACATCGTCTGGCGCACCGGCGGCTCCTATTTCGGGGACCGGGTCGGCTTCCTGGCGGGGGGCGTGACCTTCTTCACCCTGCTGTCGCTGTTCCCCCTGCTGGGTACGTTCGTGACGCTATACGGCCTGTTCGCCGATCCGTCCGACGCCTGGGGGCGGCTGAACTTCCTCTACGCCGTCCTGCCTGACAGCATCGCCGTCTTCCTGGGCGGCGAGATGCAGCGCCTGGCCCAGAACTCGAATGGCCAGCTGACGTTCACCCTGATGTGGACCCTGGCCCTGTCGCTGTGGACCGCCAACGGGGCGGTCAAGGTGCTGTTCTATGGGCTGAACGTCGCCTACCACGAGGTCGAGCGGCGCAGCCTCGTTCGCTACAACCTGTTGTGCATGGCCTTCACCGTCGGGGCCATCTTCGCGGTGCTGCTGACCTCGGTGCTGGTCGTCGGCGTGCCGGTGGTGGTGCGCCTGTTCGGGCTGGAGGAGGAGTGGGGCCTGTTCGCGCCGTTGCGCTGGCCGCTGCTGCTGGCGGGCTATATCGCCGCCCTGACCATCATTTACCGCTTCGGTCCCTGCCGTCAGAGGGCGCGCTGGCGCTGGGTCACGCCGGGGGCCATCTTCGCGGCGGTGCTCAGCCTGACGGTGTCCTTCCTGTTCAGCTGGTATCTGAACAACTTCGTGCGGACAGATAGCTATGGCCCGCTGGCGGCCATGATGGGCTTCCTCTTGTGGACCTGGCTGTCGGTGCAGGTGATCCTGATGGGGGCCGAGCTGAACGCCGAGATCGAGCACCAAACCGCCGTCGACACCACCACCGGCAAGCCGCTGCCGATCGGCGAGCGGGGCGCCAAGGTCGCCGACAGCATCGGCGCCCGACGCGGCAACCCCGCTGCCCTGGCCTTCACCCAACGCCAGGCCGAGCGGGTGGCGGACCGGTTGCGCGGCCGCCAGAACCGCAAGGCCGTCGAGGCCGCCTCTAGAGAATGAAGCGGCTCAGATCGACGTCCTTGGTCAGGGCGTCCATCTTCTCGCGTACCGCGTCGCCGTCGAAGGCCACGGTCTGGCCCGACAGGTCCGAGGCCTTGAAGCTGGTCTCCTCCAGCACCCGCTCCATCACGGTCTGAAGCCGGCGCGCGCCGATGTTCTCGATGGCGGTGTTGGCCGCCACCGCCGCATCGGCCATGGCCTCGACCGCATCGTCGGTGAAGGTCAAAGTCACGTCTTCGGTCGCCAGCAGGGCCTGGTTCTGACGGATCAGATTGGCCTCGGGCTCGGTCAGGATGCGCTTGAAGTCGTCGCGCGTCAGGGCCTTCAGTTCGACCCGGATCGGCAGCCGGCCCTGCAGCTCGGGCAGCAGGTCGCTGGGCTTGGCGACGTGGAAGGCGCCCGAGGCGATGAACAGCACATGGTCGGTCTTCACCGGCCCGTATTTGGTCGAGACGGTGGTGCCCTCGATCAGCGGCAGCAGGTCGCGCTGGACCCCCTCGCGCGACACGTCCGCGCCGGAGGCGCCTTGCCGCGCGGCGACCTTGTCGATCTCGTCCAGGAAGACGATGCCCTCGTTCTCGGCCAGCATCAGCGCCTCCTGGGTCAGGCTGTCCTGATCCAGCAGTTTGTCGCCCTCTTCGGCGATCAGGGGCGTGACAGCTTCGCGCACGGTCAGCTTGACGGTCTTGGTGCGCCCGCCGCCCATCTTGCCCAGCATCTCCGACAGGTTAAGCAGACCGACGTTGCCGCCGCCCGGAATGTCCAGGCCCTGGATCGGCGAGGCGGCATCCGCCAGCGTGATCTCGATCTCCTTGTCGTCCAGCTCTCCGGCCCGCAGCTTCTTCCTGAAACTGTCACGCGTCGCCGGCCCCGCGCCCGGTCCGACCAGGGCGTCCAGGATCCGGTCCTCAGCGGCGGCTTCCGCCTTGGCCCGCACATCGCCGCGCCTGCGCTCGCGCACCATGATCAGGGCGCTCTCGACCAGGTCGCGCACGATCTGGTCCACGTCGCGGCCGACATAGCCGACCTCGGTGAACTTGGTCGCCTCGACCTTGAGGAAGGGCGACCCCGCCAGCTTGGCCAGACGCCGCGCGATCTCGGTCTTGCCGACGCCGGTGGGGCCGATCATCAGGATGTTCTTGGGCGTCACCTCGTCGCGCAAATCCGCCGGCACGCGCTTCCTGCGCCAGCGGTTCCTCAACGCCACGGCCACGGCGCGCTTGGCGTCATTCTGGCCGACGATATAGCGATCCAGTTCGGAGACGATCTCGCGGGGGGTCAGTTCAGTCATGCGGTGCAGATAGGAGGTCGCGAAGCGGAGCGGGAGAGGGGCGCGCGCAATGTCGCGCTGCACGACCTGAAGTCAGGCTTCGACCTCGCGTCTCCTCCCTGCGAAGCGGGGAGGGGACCGCGAAGCGGTGGAGGGGCTCTTGAAGTCCCACAGGCGCCTGTGATGCGGCGCAGAACCCCTCCGTCACGGCGCAAGACGCGCCGCGCCACCTCCCCGCAAAGCGGGGAGGAGACAGCAGATCGCGCGGCAAAAAGGCGCCCTCCAGCCGGAGGGCGCCTTTGATGTCTCTGCCGATGTCGCCCGATCAGGCGGCGTTGGCGGCCTTGGTCTTGGCCAGCTTGTCCTGGTGGGCCTTCATGCCTGTCGCGATCAGGTCGGCGGCTTCGCCGGCGTCGCCCCAGCCCTGGACCGTGACCGACTTGCCCTTTTCCAGGTCCTTGTAGCGGGTGAAGAAGTGCTCGATCTGCTCGATCAGGATGGCCGGCAGCTGACGATAGCTGGCGATCTCGGTGTAATAGGGGTTCAGCTTGTCGACCGGCACGGCCAGGATCTTCTCGTCGCCGCCGGCTTCGTCCGTCATCTTCAGCACGCCGATGGGGCGCGAGCGAATGACGCAGCCGGGCACGACCGGCGTTGGGTTCAGCACGATCACGTCGCAGGGGTCGCCGTCGTCCGACAGGGTGTGCGGGATGAAGCCGTAGTTGCCCGGATAGTACATGGCCGTGTGCAGGAAGCGGTCGACGAACAGGGCGCCCGAGGCCTTGTCCATCTCGTATTTCACCGGCAGGCCGCCCTGCGGGATCTCGATGATGACGTTGATGTCCCAGGGGGCGTTGGGACCGACCGGAATGGCGTCAAGGTTCATGGCGGATCTTTGCTGCGACTGCGAAATTCGAAAAGGCGAGGCGTGATAAGCCTACCAGCCCGCAACGGCAAGCGCGACATGCGGCGGACAGGCTTGCGTCCGGGCGCGTCATCGCGGACATCTGGCGCATGACCTTGACCGACTGGGCCGCCCTGGCGCTCTTTTTCATCTGCTGGCTGGGATACAGCCCCATCCTGGCCTTCATCAGCCGTAAGGGCGGCTCGCTGAACAAGGACATGGAGCATGTCCGCGCGGTGTGGATGCAGTCCATGACTCACCGCGAGATGAAGCTGATCGACAGCCAGTTGATGGGCCATTCGATCAATTCGGCCTCGTTCTTCGCCTCGACCAACCTGCTGCTGATCGCGGCGGTGGGGGGCATATTGTTCGGCGGCGAGAGCGCGCTGCAGGGGTTCGCGGCCGTCGGCGCCGAGAACGTGCCGCTCAAGATCCTGGAGGCCAAGCTGGCCCTGGTGCTGGTCTGCCTGGCGCGGGGCTTCCTGGATTTCATCTGGGCGTTGCGCCAGATGAACTACACCCTGGCCCTGATCGGCTCGGCGCCCGAACTGCATTCCAACACCGACCGCAAGGCGTTCAGCGAGGCGGCGGGGCAGCTTCTGAATCCCGCGCTCAGTGCGTTCAGCCAGGGGGTGAGGGGCTATTATTTCGCCCTGGCGGCGGCGGCGTGGCTGTTCGGGCCGCTGTGGCTGGCGCTGGGTGTGGCCTCGTCGTTCGGCCTGCTGATCTATCGTCAGGAAGCGTCGCCGGCCGCGCGCGCCATTCGCAATGCGCGTCGTCTGCTGGAGCATTGAGGTCGGCTATTTCGCAAGTGCGAGATGGGGCTGAAGGTCAGACTTTGGTCGAATACGGGCCATATACCGGTTACATCGCCGCATTTGCGTAACACGGCGTGACCGTGAAAGCGCATATCGGCCTTGACCCATTGTGCATCGCAACCTAAGTTGACCTCTGACGCCTCCGGGCGTCTTGCCCTTCCTGGGCGTTTCCTCCCTATAGACTTTAATGCCGCACCCTCGGGTGCGGCTTTTTTTGATCTGATCAGCGATTAGTCAGGCGGTGGACCACGGTTCCGCGCACAGGGCCGCGATCACGCGGGTAAGGGCCTTCTGTGTCGTGGCGTAGGTCGCCCCAGGCTGAAGTGTCACCTCGTCCAGATATAGCCGCCGGCTCAGCTCGATCTGGATCGCCTCATAGCCGTCGTCCGGTCGGCCCCAGCGCTGGGTGGACCAGCCCCCGGCATAGGGATGGTTCTGCGCCACCCGCCAGCCCAGCCCCTCGAAAAGCTCGCGCAGTCGCCGGCTGAGCCGCGCATTGCACGCCGAGCCGTAACGGTCGCCCAGCACCACCTCGGCCCCCACCGCCCGCGCCGGCATCGAATGCCAGTCGATCAGCACCGCCCGCCCCTGGCGCGCCCGCGTCGTCTCCATCAGGTCGCCCAGCGCCTGGTGATAGGGGCGGTGAACCCTGTCGATGCGGCCCTGCGCCTCGGCCAGGCTCAGCCGGCGCGCATAGAGGGGCGTCCCGTCGCCGGCCAGGCGCGGCACGACGCCGTAACCGGCCGCGGTCTTGGCCCCCACCGGCCCGTCCAGCCCCTCGATCAGGGCGGGATCCAGTTCGCCGGGGTCGCGGTTCAGATCGACATAGGCCCGGCCGATCCGCCCCTCGATCAGGGCGGCGCCCAGTCGCGGGCCGTCCGCGACCAGTCGCCCGACCAGGGCGTCCTCCGCGCTTTTCAGGCTGGCGAGCGGCAGGCCCGGCGCGGCGTCCATGTCGTCGGGATAGCGGTCGCCCGAGTGGGGCGAGGCGAAGACCAGCGCCGTCGCGGGCGCATCCGCCGCCGGCGCGGTGATCGAAAAACTGGCCCCGCCGTCGGTCATGCCCCCGCATAGCGGGTTTCGCTGTGGAAGGAAGTCGGCTGATCGGTGAATTTCATCGGCGGTTTACCGTTGCGGGCCTAGGCTGGCTCCCTGTTTCAAAGGTGTTTCTCGAATGGCGCGTATCCTCCTGGCCGAAGACGACGGTTCGTTGCGCGGATTTCTGACGCGCGCGCTGGAGCGGGCGGGCCATCAGGTCATCGACTGCGAGAACGGCGACGACGCCATCGACGCCCTGGAACACGGCCCCTACGACCTGCTGCTGACCGACATCGTCATGCCGGGCGCGGACGGGATCGAGGTGGCGCGCGTCGCCGCCGCTCGTCAGCCCGGCCTGCGCATCATGTTCATCACCGGTTTCGCCGCTGTGGCCCTGACCGCCGCTCAGGCCACGCCGGACGCCAAGGTCCTGTCCAAGCCCGTCCACCTTCGCGACCTGGTCAATGAGGTCGAGCGGATGGTCGCCGCGTAAGAAGACGCCGAGCGGCGTTTGGCGAGAAATCTTGATCTTGCCGTGAAATCGGCTTGATGCGGGCCGACCTCGCCGCTATACGACCGCTCTTCCCGCTCCGAACAGCTTTTTCGGAGCCCTACGGCGGATGCGTAGCTCAGCGGGAGAGCACCTCGTTGACATCGAGGGGGTCACAGGTTCAATCCCTGTCGCGTCCACCATTCTCTTCAATAGCTTAGTCGATCTTGACTGGCAGGCGGTGGCCAGAAACTGGCCAGAAACTCTGCTGTCGGATACTGATTGTAGATCAAGCCGCTCTGAAACTTGCCAGAGCGATTGACCCCGAGGCCCCTTCTCTCAGCGGCCATTCGCAAGATCCGCGTTGTGATGAAAAATGGCGCAGCGATCTGAACGGTCAGCCGTCGATAACTGTCACTCACCCCTTATTCTCACGGCCGCTTCGGATCACGGAGCCTTCGCTTGAGAGCCTGCAGGGAAGCTGAAGATCTTTCAGATCTCGCGAAGGATTGTTATTTCGACACTATCCCGGAGGCCCCTCGGCGCTGGTCGGACGATTTGAGTTCGAAACGAACTGAGCGTTTGCTCCAGCGTCCCTGACATACTGACGGGGCGGCCGCCCGATTACCCGTTTGAAAGTCGCACCGAACGCGCTTTCGGACAGATAGCCGACTGAAGGCGCGACCTCCGCGATCGATAGCCTACCGCCTGCCAGACGATCAGCAGCAATCACCATCCGCCAGCGAGTCAGATATTCCATTGCTGGCTCACCAACGGTTTCCCGAAAACTCGCTGCAAAGCTCGACCTGGACATTCCGGCCTCACGCGCCAGAGCCTCCAGCGTCCATCTTCGGGCGGGATCGCCGTGGAGGGCGGTGATCGCGGCATGCAACCGCGTGTCCGATAAGGCGAACAGCCAGCCTCTTCCGTCCGCGGACGGGTCTGCGAGGTGGTGTCGGAGGGCCTCGATCAAAAGCGCTTGCGCCAGATGCTCGGCCAGCAGGGCGCTCCCGGGCGCCGGCTCGCGGAGCTCCCGCATCAACCGCTCCATGGCGAAGCGCAGCGCGCTCCTGTCGCCTTCGCCCGTGATGTGGACGATGGCGGGCAGCCTGGCCAGCAGCAGGCTCGCGTTCGCACCCCCAAAACCAAAATAGCCCCCGAACCCCCAGCAGTCGCCCCCGCCGTTCAACATCACGCTTTCGCCCGGGGGCACCGAGAGAAAGAGCGCCATGGCGTCCACGGGCGCGACGTCCGCCGCGCCGGAGAGATGGACGGCCTTGCCGGTCGGGAGCAGGACGACATCGCCTGGACCCAGCCTGACGGCTGGCGCGCTCTCCACAGAGACCCGGCATTCCCCTTCGAGGATCGCGAAGCATTTGAGGCCTTCGCCTGAAGGGAAGGCCAGGGCCCAATCCCTGCCAGCGTCCAGTCCTCGAAAGCCGTAGCTGGCGGGTTTGAGGAGGGAGAGGACTTCGGACAGCGGATCCATGGTCAATCCTGGACGATCCCGACGAGACGGCGGACCCTGGAGCATGGCCCGTCCAGAGGTCGGCGCATAGTCTTCCGACTACAAATCGCCGGAAACAAACAATGACCCACATAAAGCCCGCCCGTCTCCGCATCGCCGTCGTCGGCGCCGGACGCATTGGATCCGCCTTCGCCTTCCAACTCGTGCAGTCGGGCGGTCACGAGATCACGGTCGTCGCCCGATCCGGGTCGGATCGTCTGCGGACGCTCCGGCGCGACCAGGCCATAATCAATGTGCACGGCGAGCGCGCGTCGGTCACCGTCTGCGACGTCCTCGATGAAGCCACGCCCTATGACCTCGTGATCGTCACCCTGCTGGCTCACCAGGCCGATGCGATCCTGCCGGCCCTGCAACGGAGCGCGGCGAGGTGCATCCAGTTCATGTTCAACACCTTCGATCCCGAGCACGTTGAGACCGCGATCGGGATCGACCGCTGTGCCTTCGGCATGCCTTTCATCCAGTCTCGACTGGACGCCGACGGGCGGCTCGATGTGACGATTGGCGCGGGTGGTCAGAAGACGCTTATGAGCGACCGTCGCTGGGTCGAGGTCTTCAAGACAGCCGGACTGCCCGCCGCCATCGAGCCCGACATGAAGCTCTGGCTTCGCTGTCACGCGCCGCTCTGTATTGCCTTCGAGAGCGTCTCCATCGCGGCGATGAGACGGGGCGGCGGCGCTTCGTGGGACGAGGCCATGATCCTGGCGCGCGGCGTCAAGGCGGGTTTCGGCCTGATCAGGAGCCTGGGACAGAAAGTCCATCCCGGCTCCAAACGCTGGCTGGATCGCAGCCCGGTCTTCGTCATGGCCGGGATGCTCTGGTCGCTATCGCGGATCGCGGGGTTCCGCGAGGTTCTGGCGACAGGCGAAGCTGAGTGCGAAGCGCTCGTCGCAGAGCTTGTCGCCTCCAGCCGAACAGCCGGACAGCTCGTAGACGTGTCCCGGATCCTGGCCATGAGCCCGTCCCGCATGGCGCCCCGCAGCCAGGGCCGGGATCGGGGCGCGCCGGGTCGTCATCCTCCAGCCTGACCTCAGCGACGGCCCAAGGAGAGTCCTATGCCCATCATCAGCGTCACCCGGTTCAAGCCGCGCTCCCTTCTACAACTGCCGAGTTTTGCCTTCCATGCGTCACGAGCGATAGACCAGATCCGTCGGGCCGAGGGATGGATCGACGGCGCGGTCAAGCGGGACGCCGACCATGCCTTCTGGACGATGACGGTCTGGAAGGACGAGGAAAGCATGCTCGCCTATGTCAGCGGCGGCGCCCACGGCGCGGCCATGCCCCGCCTCGCAGACATGGCCGTCGAGGCGAGCGTGGTCCGGTGGAGCACGGACAGTCCCGTCCTCCCCGCCTGGTCCGAAGCCGTGAAGCGGATGCGCACCGCGGGGCGGCCATCAAGGCTCAGACGCCCCGGGCCGGACCACGTCGCCTTGGCCTATCCGAATGCCTCCGAGGTGTTCGGCATGCGCCTCTAGAGCGCCTGCATCAGGCCTTGAGCTGCATGAGCAGGCCCAGGGTGTTGTAGAGGGTGTGGACGTGGACCAGCTTGCCTTCGTCATTGAAGGTCGCGAACTCGGTGACCTCCAGAGTGACACGACGGCCAGTCGGCTCGATGACGCCGTCGGGCGTCGGGATCGGACCCACGTGCGTCCCCTCCATATAGAAGCGCACGGCGCCCATGTTGCCCTGTGTTATGAGATCCTGATGCACGAGCCTGTTGGCTCCGAACAGCACCTTGTCGTTCTTCAGCCAGGCGATGAAGGCTTCCCGCCCTCTGTGCGTGGCGCCGTTCGATCCGTTGCCGGCGCCGCCGTTGATGTCGGCCACCACGTCGTCGACGACCAGCTCGCCGCTCCTGTCGATCTCGTTGCGATTATAGTTCTCGTGAAACTGCCGCATGACCGACGCGATATCGACGCTCGGCCGAGCGCTGGCCATGGCTGGGACAGCGCCGAGCCATGGAGCGGCGCCGGCCGTTGCGAAGACGCCGAGGACGCCGCGACGATGGGTGTGCATGGGTTTCTCCATTCAGGGTTTCAGGCATCGACCCAGTGGGTCGGAAAACCTGTCGTCGAACGATCAAAGGGATGGCTACAGGGATGAGCTTGCAGCCTGTGAGACAACGAGGCCATTCCCCGCCGCGACATTGGGCCGATCACTCCCCAAGGGCGGCTTCTAGGTTGAACCTGGCGTTGTCGCCGTCCCGGCGGAAGCCGGGCTGGTTAAGCTTCACCGACCAGACGTAGTCGTGGTCCGGCCCGACGTTGTCGATATGACACTGGGCGCACTGCTCGCGCCTGCGTGCCGGAGAGAAGGCCTGATAGGGCGGCGTCTGGTGACCGAAGCTGAAATACGCCCAGCCGCCCGGCTCATCGGGAAAGCGCCGGGTGTCCTTCAGCATCACGCCGACGCCCGTCCGCTCCTGCGGGAAGATGACCGTGGTGGTTCCGAACCGGCATGTGAACGCCGGAGGCCCGCTGCATTCCGCCGGGTCGGTGCTTGTCGTGCTGAATTCCTTGACCATCAGCGCCCCCTCGGGCCACCGGCCCGTCCGCATGAAGATCCGGTAGGTGTTGGGCTCGACGTAGACGCTGTGCATCTCGGGCGTCTTCGTCACCGTGCCGTCGAGGATCGTGATGGCGATGGTCTCCCACGACGTGTTGGTGTGCACCCAGCTCCGGTATCCCTTCGGAAGCGCGGCCTGCCCCTCCGCATTGAAGACGAGCTGGATTTTCGGCGGTGGAAGTCCGGCATCGGCGGACTGGCGCTCGTGCCCGCTCACGGGCGAGCACGCCGCCATCGCGGTGGCTGCGGCAACGACGATTACGCAATGTGGTGACCGCATCAAGGATCCTTCCGTCGGCGAGCGATAACAGACCAGAAAGTTCTAACCGATATATATCGGTTACGCTGGCCCTCTACATGCTGTCCGTCAAGGCCGAGTTGTCGGGTGTCTGCACATCCTGATCTCCAGGTTCGAGCGACGGGCGGCTCGGCGCCCCCGCTTCAACGGCCGCTCACACTGTCAGAGCTCCGAAGCCAGACGGCCTTCGCGCTGGGGCGCACGGATGAACATCTCGACCAATTCGTCAGTCCACTCGACATATTCGATATGCAATCCGTCGGCATACCGGGCGTAGAGCATCCGTCCCGTCGGGACCGTCACGATGGCCTGGGTGATCGTGGCGCCGCTGGCCAGAAGTTCGGCCTCGACCGCCTCGATGTCGCGGACGATGACAGGGCCATGGCTGTCACGGATCGGGGCCAGCGATTCATCCGTCCCGGCGACGACGAACATGTCGCCTATTCCTGCCAGGTCCCACTCCCCGAACCGGAAGCGCAGATGCGGTTTTCGACCGTGCAGGCGCTCAAGCGTTGCGAGCGTCTCATCACAGTCGTGGGAAAAGAGTCTGGAATAGGTCTTCAGGATCATGGCCGCCTCATCTCGGGAAGGTCTCGGGGTCGTCTCAGGGCTCTGCCCCGCCCGGCGCGTGGGGGTCCTCCAGCCGGATGGCCTCAAGGTAACGGGCGTCGTCGGCCTGGATTTCCAGCGCCAGCGTCAGGGCGTCTTCGATGGCCGACACCGGCACCACGACGGCTCCTGCGGCGTCCGCGAACAGATAGTCGCCCGGAATTATCGTGGCGTCGCCCAGGGTGACGAGCCCGTTGGCCTCCACCGGCATGATGTCGCCGGTCCCGGCGCGATGGGTCTCGCCCCGGCAGTAGAAGGCGGGGGCGTACGCGGACAGCTCGCGGAAGTCGCGCAGTCGACCATCCGTCAGCAATCCGGCGAGGCTGTGGTTGTCCAGGCGGGACAGCTTGACGCCCCCGCCCACGGAGAGGTCGCTTCGTCCGCCGGTCGAAAGGACGAGAACCTTGTCCGACGGAGACCGGCCTACGGCCTCGTGAAAGAACCGCGCGAAACTGTGGGCCCGGGGCTCGAAGACATCCTCGCGCAGGGCCGCGAACCGCACCGTGGCGGCGCGCCCGAACAGCACGCGGCCGGGCGTCGGGGAGACGAGATCGGAAATGGTCGAGACGTGTCCGAACAGCCGGCCGACCGCGTCACTGAGCGCCGCAGAGTTGAGCGCGGCCGCTCTCGGTCTGAGATCGCTCATCATGGACGCCTCGTCCCTGGCCGGACGTCCGGCGCCAGGCCGACGATCCCTCCCCGTGTGAATGTTTGCTGCATGGCCGGCTCCGCGGAGTGAGCCCATAAGGTGGCGTCGCGCGATCCGTATTCCCAATGTTCCGGGACTATTGAATCGATAGCCGCTGGAAACTCTTCCTTCCCGAGCCTTCCGGGGTATTGCTGTCGCATGACCCTCGTACGAACTGTTTCACGTCCTGCGGCCGATCCCGAGGAACTGGCCTGGGAACCGGTCTACGACGCCTTCGTCAAGCGGCTGGTGGCGCTGGATGTGGGCGCGTCCGCGCCCCGCATCGGCGATCCCTTCCCGGACTTCTCGCTGCCCGACCCGCGAGGGGTCCACCGCTCGCTCGGCGACCTGGTGAGCGAGGGGCCGCTGGTGCTCAGCTTCAATCGAGGCGGCTGGTGCCCCTACTGCTCCCATGAACTGGCCGCCTGGGGCGAGGAGGCGTCCGTCCTGAAAGCAGCCGGCGGCAGACTGGTGGTCGTCTCGGGTGAACTGGGCGAACGCGCCTCCGCACTCAAGGGCATGACCGGCGATGACGCCGTGGTGCTGTGCGACGTCGACCACGGCGTCGCGCTAGCCTCGGGCCTGGCGTTCCACCTAAGCGCCGACCTCAACGCCCTCTATCTGAAGGCCGGGCTGGACCTCGCCACGATCTACGGGTCGGGCGGGACCTTCCTGCCGATCCCGGCGACCTTTGTCATCGATCAGGACCGGGTGATCCGCTACGCCTTCGTTGATCCGGACTTCCGCTACCGGGCCTCACCGCACGATGTCGTCCGCTTTCTGGGCGCGATGGGCTGAGGTTGCATCCGGCAGGGTCAGCCGACCGCTTCGGACCAGTCGCGTGCACGCGAGGCCCGGATGAAGGCCTCGGCCGCCAGCCCGCGCCGTCGACCGGCCACCGCGCCTAGCACCACCTCCCGCGTCACGTGGGCATCCTGCGCGAAGACCACGGCCAGACCGTCGGCGGACCGAGGGGCGGGCACAAAGGCGCTTCCCAGTCCCGACGCCACCATCTGGCGAATCTGCTGCATGTCGTTGACCCGGTGCCGGACCAGGGGCTCGAACGCCATCCCGGCTCCGGCCGCCCTGAGTCGTGCGCAACCGTCGCCCTCGTGATCGATCCAGTGTTCCTCCCGAAGGCTCGACAGAGACGGATGGTCGCCGAGCGCGAAAGGATGATCCGCTCGGGTCATCACGGCGTAGGCATGTTCGTAGAGCGGCCAGTGATCCACTCGCTCCGGCGGATCGTCGAGCCGTTCGGTGATGAGCAGATCCAGCCCGCCGTTCATGGCCCTTTCCATCAGGTCATCGCCGGTACCCGCCGTCAGAGTGAGCTCGAAGCCGGGCAGTCCCTGCGCAAGCTCCTTCAGAATGAGGTTCAGCGTGTCCGACGCGATGGCCGACTGCACGCCGAGCGCCAGGGGCGCGACCTCGGCGCGTCCGACGCCCCTGGCGAGGTGCTTCGCCGCCTCCGCTGCCTCGTAGGTCCTCTCGAGATGAGGCAGCATCAGTCGGCCCAGATCGGTCAGGTGGGTGCGACTCCGTTCGCGCCGGAAGAGCGGCCCGCCTAACTCCTCCTCAAGCTTCTGGATGGCGCGCGTGAGCGAGGGCTGAGTGACGTCGCACTCGTCCGCAGCGCGCGTGAAGTTCAGTTCACGAACGACGGCCAGGAAGTAGCGGACCTGATGCATTTCCATCTGTCTGTTTCCTGTCACGATGCGGGCGCCACCGGCAAGAGCGAGTATCAGAGGTTTTCGATATTTATCGTCTATCTCGCCGATCCGCAGCCGGTTCAGGGGGGCGCGCGGGCGCCCGATCGCCCCGCGGCGTTTGCGGCATCGCCCCGGAGCGCCTACCTAGCGGGTCCGGAACAGGAACGGACATGACGACGGCTCGGCCCGACACTGACGCCAGCAGATCACCGCGCAGAGCGGCGAGACAGCCGGTCCGTGAACGTGGAATCCAGCGTCAGGCCCTGCTGCTTGACGCGGTGGACGACCTGCTGAGGTCGGCCGACCCGGAGGACGTGGGGATCTACCAGATCGCCGAGCGGGCCAAGGTCGCGCCGGCCTCGGTCTATCACTTCTTTCCGACCCGGGAGGCCGCCTTCGTCGCGCTGGCGCAGCGGTATCTGGCTGAGTTCCGACGTCTGGGCGAGCAGCCTGCCGAGGCGTCCCGCCTGAAAAGCTGGCAGGATTATTTCGAGATCGAGCAGGCGCGCGTCAGCGCGGCCTTCAACGACAGCCCGCCCGCCCTCAGGATTTTCCTGGGCTATGCCGGCGCGGCGGTCCGGAACTTCGGCGCCCGGTTTAACACGGAGATGACCACGGGGGTCTTCGACGCGCTGGACCGGCTGTTCCACATGCCTCACGTCGCGGATCCCCAGCGCCGCTTCGGCATCGCCCATGCCGTGATGGAGGCGGTCTGGACCCAGGCTTACCTCCAGGACGGACGGATCACCGAAGAGTGCCGACAGGACGCGCTGGAAGCTCATCGCGTCTACTGCCGCCTTTTCCTGCCCGAACGCGTGGAGCCCCGCGACTGGGTTCGCACGGCCGCTGAGCGCGGCGAGGCCATCGGCTTTCTGCGTGCGCCGGACACGGCTAAACCTTCAGCCCTCTGAAGAGCCGCGGCTGGTGGAGACCGTCACCCGCCGACGCGAGGCGGCAGGGCGAGATCCGCGACGCGCGGCTTCGCTCCGGCCGGCAGAAGGGCCTCCAGCACGCGGTCGGCGTCGATATGAAAGCCGGCGAAGACGATGCGGCCCTCGGTGTCGATAATCGTGAACCAGGGCGTTCCGCCCGTCTGGTAGTCGCGCATGAACGTGGGCAGGGGATCGGACGGTGTCGCGGCGTCGTGACCGAAGGGGATCGGCAGGCCATAGCTCGACTGATTGAGCCGAAGCTTGTCGAAGGTGTTGACATCCTCGCCCTCGAAGACCGTCTGGATGGCCGCGAAGCCGACGCCATGCGGCGACAGGGCGTCGTGAAGCCGTCGAAGCGCCGGAAACCCGCGCGAATGGCATCCTGGGCACCAGTGCTGGAAGGCGAACAGAACCTTGGCGCCTGATCCGAGATCGGCCAGCCGCAGCGGTCGGTCCATCGGATCGCCGCGTTCATCGATCCAGAGCGCCGTCCGCAACTCGGGCGCCTCGGCGTTCAATCTTCCAGGGTTCACGGTCTGGTCTCCAGTGTGCGGGCCGACCGCCGCGCAGGTCGTCGGGGGTCGGGAGGGGTGCGAGCGCTGTCTTCCGAAGCCATGAGAATGGGCTCGCCCGGCTCCGTCTCCCAATAGCTGGCGCGCATCGAATCGATAGCCGGCCCTGACTGCCCTTCCTCGTCCGCCGCGCACAGGATGGTCGCGGGTCGAACATCCTGGCCCACGCTTCGAGGACAGGCCATGAGGATTCCCCTTCCGCAACTCCCGCGTCTCGCACCGGTCGCGACCGGCGTCGCGGCGGCCGCGATCCTGCTGACCGCCGGATCGGCCAGGGCCCAGGACGCCCAAGGCCCGAAGGTCTCGGGCAGTCTCACGGTGGCGAGCGACTACCTCGTCCGCGGGGTCAGCCAGACCAAGGAAGGGGCCGCCGTCCTGGCCACCGTCGATGTCGTTTCGGGCGGCCTCTATGCGGGCGCCTTCGCCGGCAATGTGGCCTTCCCGGGCGATCCCGGCACCCGCGTCGAGGTTGATGTCTACGCGGGCGTTCGACACGCGGTCGGCGGCTTCGACATCGATGTCGGCGTCGTTGCTTATCTCTATGACGACCCGGACGGGTTCGACTACGACTTCGTGGAGCTCAAGGCGGCGGTCAGTCGCGCGTTCGGGCCGGTCTCGATCGGCGCGGTGGTCCTCCATTCGCCGGATTTCCTCGGGGCGACCGAGGACGAGGCGACCTATGTCGAGGGTCAGGTCGCGCTCTCGGCCGGCGAACGCTGGACCGTGTCGACGGCCTTCGGGACCCAGGTCCTCTCGTCCGATCTCGACTACAGCAACTGGAATGTTGGGGCCGCCTACGCCTTCACCGACAGGCTAGCCCTGGGCCTGCGCTATCACGCCACCGACGCGCTCGCCCTCGGCGAGATCTACGAAGACCGGCTCGTCGCCAGCCTCCGCACCGCCTTCTGAGATCGCCGGGACCGACCATGCATTACGCCGAATACAAGCAGCGGGATCCCTCGCTCGTCAGGGAGATGATCGAGACGTTTCCCTTCGCCGCCATCCTGGCCAATGGCGAGAACGGCCCTCTGGTCGCCGAAGCTCCGGTCACGTTTCGCTCCGGCCCCCGACCCGCCGGGGCGGTCGAGTTCCATCTGGCCCGCGTCAACCCCGTCGGCGCCTCGCTGGCGGAAGGGGCACCGGTCAGCCTCCTGTTCCGGGGCCCCGACGCCGCGGTGTCGCCGAGCTGGTTCACCGGCAGCTTCCAGGGCGAGGCCCCGGACCGCAGCCGCGCGGCGCCCACCTACAACTACCTCAGCCTGGTGCTGCGCGGCCGCCTGCAGTTGCTTGGGGACGACGCTCTGCAGAGCCAGATCGCCGATCTGGTGACGGCGAACGAGCCGAAGGACAACGGCTGGTCGCTGGACGAGTTGGCCCCCGACCTGTGGACGGCCTGGCGCGGCGTGATCCAGCTGTACCGGATCGAGATCGACGACTTCGAGCTCACCGCGAAGTTCACCCCGGGCGAAATCCCCGCCGACCGCCCGGGCGTGGTCGAGGGTCTTCGCCGGCGCGCCAGTCGCCATGACGTCATGGTCGCCCATTTCATGGACGGCGCCGACGGGAGCGCCGAGGCGCTCAGGACCCGGCTGCGGGCGCTGCGCTACCCGCCCGCCTGGTGACCCGCTCCAGCCCGCCTCCTCCTTCGGGCGACAGGACGCCGGCCGGCGGTCCTCCGGCGGCGAAGATCGAACAACGACTTCTGTTGCTGTCGACCGCCGCCACCGTGATCCTGGCGATCGCCGGCGTGGCGGTCGGCCTGTGGTCCGGCGCCCGGGCCATCGTCTTCGACGGCATGTTCAACGTGGTCGACGCCGCCATGACCCTGACCGCCGTCGGGCGGCCCGGCTGATCGCGCGCGGCGCGGACCGACGCTTCCAGTTCGGCTACTGGCATCTGGAGACCCTGCTGGGTTTCGTGAACGGCGCCCTTCTCCTGTTCGCCTGCCTCTACGGCCTCGTCGACGGGGTCGGGGCCCTGCTCGAGGGGGGACGGACGGTCCATTTCGGCGCAGGGGTCGGCTATGCCGGGACCGTCGCCCTGCTCAGTGGCGCGGTCGGCCTCTGGATCCATCGCGGCGGCCGACATCTCGGCTCGGCCCTGCTGGACCTGGACGCCCGGGCCTGGCTGCTCGGCGCGACCCTCAGCGGCGGCCTCTGCCTCTCGTTCGCCGCCGCGGCCGCCCTGTCCGGCACGCCGGCAGCCCGCTTCGCCGCCCTGGTCGACCCGCTGGTGCTCGTGATCCTGTCGGTGGGGATGGCGCCGTTCCCGCTGGCGACCCTGGTTTCGGCCGGCCGTCAGATCCTGCAGATCGCGCCGCCGGCGCTCGACGCCCGGGTCCGGCGCATCGCGGCTGCGGCGGCTGCAAGACATAGTTTCATCGATCACAGGTCCTACGTCACCCGCATCGGTCGGGTCAGCGTCGTCGAGGTCGGTTTCGTGGCGTCGCCGGACGGACCGGCGCGTACCCTGGGAGCGCTGGACACGATCCGCGAGGAGGTCGAACAGGCTCTTGGAGGCGATGCGCCAGAGACCTGGCTGACCATCCACTTCACCGCCGATCCCCGCTGGCTCTAGAGCGAGACACAACCATCCCCCTGTTCATCGAGGCCGGCCTCTGGGGACTTTTCGCGTCCAGCGGCCTCACGATCGGCGCCCTGCTCGCTGTCACTCCCTACAAAAGCCTGTCGCATCGCGTGATCGCCGGTGTGATGGGGTTCGGCGGAGGCGTCCTGATCGCCGTGGTGTCGGTGGAACTGATGACGGAGGCCTACTCGGGGGGCGAGCCCGTCTCCGCCGTGATCGGACTTCTGGCCGGCGGCGGGGTCTTCAGCTTCATCAACTGGCGTCTCTCCCGGCTCGGGGCGAAGAACCGCAACCGGTGCGGAGAGTGCGTCGCCCAGCCGAGCGAGACGGAGCGCGAGGGAAGCGGTCTCGCGATCGCGGTGGGGGCCGTACTCGACGGCATCCCGGAGGCCCTCGTCATCGGCCTGTCGCTGCTCGGCGGGGGCAAGCTCGCCGCCGGCGTGGTCGCTGGCTTCTTCCTGGCCAACATTCCCCAAGGGCTGTCGAGCGCGTCCGGCATGAAGCTGGCGGGTCGCTCGAGGCGCTACATCTTCGCGGTCTGGATCGGCATCCCGGTGATCACCGCCGCCGCGGCGGCGACGGGCGCCCTCATCCTCGGATCGGTGTCGGCCCAGGCACCGGCGGCGATCCTCGCCTTCGCGGCCGGGGCCGTTCTGGCCATGCTCGCCGAGGCGTCTCCTCCTCGCCCGGCCAAACGACGGACGACGGTCTGTGGGGCCCGCATGCATGTTGGGCATCGATAGCATGCCCTGCGGCAATAGGTTTTCGCAGGGGTCAGGGCCTATCCAGTCAGCATGAGTTTCGAGGAAATCCCCATGAAGATGAAGACCCCGACCGCACCCCGCCCGGCCAACGACGCTCGTGCGCTCGGCCCCGCCATCGACAGCGCCCTGGAGACGGCGGCTGCGCTCGGCCGCCCAATCGCTCTGGCCGGCGTCGTGCTGCCGCTCGCCCTGATCGGCGCGCTGAAGTTCACCCAGTTCGAGATCGAGGCGCTCAAGCCTCTGATCTCCGGCACGCCCTGGCTGGCCTGGCTCTACCCGGTCTTCGGGCCGGCGATGACCTCCTACCTGCTGGGCGTCGCCGAACTGATCACCGCAGCGCTCTTCATCGCGTCCCTGTGGTCGGCGCGCGCCGGGATCTTCGCCGGACTGCTCGGCTCCGCCATCTTCACGGTGACGGTCTCCACCCTTCTGGCCATGCCGATCTGGCTCGACGATATCGGCGGCTTCCCATGGCTCAACCCCACCGGCCAGTTCCTAATCAAGGACGTCGCCCTGCTCGGCGTCAGCCTGCTAATTCTCCAGGAGAGCCTGACGCGCTGGCGCGCCGCCCGCGCCGCCGGCTGAACCGACACGCACCGGATGCGGCGCGGACGCGTCGCTCCCACAAGAAGGAACATGACCATGTCCGCGATCTTCGCCCCCCCTACGCCCTGCACCGGCCTCTGCGCCCACAAGCACAACCTGATGCTCTGGACGCTGCAGGGCTGGATCGCGATGTTCTTCATCGCCGCCGGATACGCCAAGCTCACCGAGCCGCTGGACATGCTCGTGATCCTGCTGGGATGGCCCGCCCACGCCTCCCTGGCCCTGGTCCAGGGCCTGGGCGTGGCCGAGGTCGTGCTGGCCGTGATGCTGCTCGCCCCCCTGATCTCCTGGAGACTGGGCCGGCCCCTGCTGCTCGTCGCGGCCGCTGCTCTGGCCGTCCTCGAGATGGTGATGCTGCTGGTTCACCTCCTGGGCCAGGACTGGAGCCACGTAGCGGTGAACCTCAATCTCCTCGCGCTCACTGCCTTCGTCTTCTGGTCGCGCGCCCGGGAACGGCGCTGACGCCCCCCCCGCATTCCGGAACCACCAACCCACTACCCACAGAGGAAGACCCCCATGGCCGAGATCAAGACCTTCTTTCACAATGTCCCCTGGGAAGACGGACTGGGCATGTCCCAGGGCTACAGCGTCGACGGCCGCGTCCACATCTCGGGGCAGTTCGCACACGATGCGAAGGGCGAACTCGTCGGCGTCGGTGATTTCGACGCCCAGTTCAGCCAGACGGCCGCGAACCTGGACGTCGTGCTGGCCGGGTTCGGCCTGGGCCGCGACAACATCGCCGAGGCTCTCATCTACATGACCCACTCCGTCGACGACTTCGAGGGGCTGACCCGGTCGTGGCGCGCCTACGTCGGAGATCATCGCCCCGCCGTCACCATGATCGGCGTCGCCGGCCTGGCCTTCCCAGGGCAACGCCTCGAGATCCGCGTCGTCGCCTACGCGGGATAGGTCATCGCCATGCGAGTGGCGGCTCCGTGAGACTAGCAGGCCACCCGCATTGGCCTGCGCGGAGCCGCCCCTCCGCAGGACAGGCCGTGAGCAGGCGCGAAGAACCGGATCCGGACCGGCGCCCAACGGCCGGACGCCCCTTCAGAGGGCCGGGGCTCGGCGCCGGCGTCAGGTCCGCACTGCGCGCGCCAGCTGTCGAAGGTCCTCTGCATAGAGGTCAGGCGCCTCCCAGGCCGGGAAATGCCCGCCCCTGGGAAAGAGGGTGTAGCGTTCGACGTTGTAGAGACGATCGGCCGCCTCGCGCGGGGCCGTGAGCAGATCGTGAGGCCACATCGCGATCGCCGTCGGCGCCGCCACGAAGTCGTCGACCCTCAGGGGCGGCCTGAGGTTGGCGGCCTCGTAGTAGAAGCGCACCGATGATCCGATGGTCTCGGTCGACCAGTAGATCATCAGGTTGTCGACCAAGGTCTCCATCGGCCAGACGGACAGGACGTCGCCGTCGCAGTCCGACTATCCGCGCATCTTCTCGATGATCCAGGACGCCAGGCCGACGGGGCTGTCGGCGAGGCCGAACGCCAGGGTCTGGGGGCGGGTGGACTGAAGGGCCTGATAGGCTCCCTCCTCGCGGCTCCAGAGGGCCACGCGCGCCTCGTAGTCGATCTCCGCAGGCGTCACCGGTCCCCCCTCCGGGTTTCCCGGCTTCGGGGCCACCGACGAGACGTGGAGGCCGAGCACCCTGTGGGGATGGCGCAGAGCGATGCGCGTGGCCACCCCGGACCCGATGTCGGTCCCGGCGACCATGAAGCGGTCGTATCCCAGGTCCGACATCAGCGCCGGATAGAGGTCGGAGAGCTCGACCTGGTAGGGGCGGGAGGGTCGATCGGAAAAGCCGAAGCCGGGCATGGTCGGGACCACGACGTCGAAGCCGGGCGAGCCGGACGTCAGCAGAGGCGCCAGTCGCTGGAACTCGATGAAGCTGGAGGGCCAACCGTTCATAAGAAGAAGGGGTAGACCGCCTCCGCCGCTGCGGAAGTGTAGGAAATGCACCCCGAGACCGTCGAAGGACCCCCGGAAATGCGGCAGCGCATTGAGCGAGGCGACCCGCGCCTTCCAGTCGTAGCTCTCCCGCCAGAAGCGGACGAGCCGTTCGAGAAAGCCCCGCTCGGTCCCCATCATCCAGTTGCCGGTGACGGCGTCGTTCCAGCGCGTGGCGTCCAGCCGGCGATGCAGGTCGGTGACCATCTCAGGCGCGAACGGGATGGAAAAGGGCTCCAGGGCCATCGTTGCTCCGCGGATGTGAGGGACGCTCTGACGAGCGTCCCCCCTTGATATCAGTTTGGACCGCGATTGGTGTAGGTGACGCCAACCCAGGCGTATCCGTCCGCTTCGCGACGTACGTGTCCGATGCCCGGGAAGGCGGCGTGGGGGACCGCGACCAGGGTTCCCTCACGCGCGAAGACGTCGAAGGCCTCGGCGCGAACGCGCGCCGCGCCGGCCGAATCCTGGTCATAGGCGATGGTCACAGCGGGTTCCGGGAACTGCACGGCCGTGGAGTGGACGAGGTCGCCCACGAACACGAGGTTCTCGCCGCCGTCGCTCAGGGTGAAGAAGGCGCTGCCCGGCGTGTGGCCGGCGTGGAGCGTCGCGGAGATCCCCGGGACCACCTCGCCGTCGGCTGCGATGGGGCTCACCTTGCCCGCGTCGAGATAGGGCTTGAGGGTCGTGGCCGCGACGTCGAAATACTGCTGGTCATAGCCGGTCCGTTGCTGGGCCGTGGCGTCGAAGAAGAAATCCAGATCCGGCTTTCCGACGTGGACCATGGCGTTCTCGAAGACCCTCCGGCCGCCCCTGACCAGACCTCCCGAGTGGTCCGAGTGGGCATGGGTGATCAGGATGTCCGTCACCTGACCTGGCTCGAAGCCGGCCCGCTCGAGACTGGCGATCAGGCCGCCACCGGCTCCGGGGCCGAACAACTCGCCCGAGCCCGTGTCGATCAGCACCAGCCTGCCGGGCAGTTGGACCAGATAGGCGTTGATCGACGCCTCGGCCGGATTGGCCTGGAAGTTGCGCTGGAGCAGGGCGTCCGTCCGGGCGGGCGTCGTGTGCTGCAGGAGCTGGTGCAGATCCATGGGCACCGAGCCGTCGGACAGGGCGAAGACGGGGACGGAGCCTATGCGCAGCCGGTAGACGTCGGCGCCCTGCGAGACGACCTGCTGGGCTGCGGCCGGCGGTGAGGCGGCCATCGCGGCCGAGAAGGAGAACGGACCCAGCAGAGCCAGGGCCAGAGGGACGAAGGCGGCGCGTTTCGAGGCGGTCATGGTGATGTCCTTGGTTGGTTTTGGTGGTGAGAAACGGGTCAGGCCGGACGCGCTTCGGGAAGCGCCAGGTCCGAGAAATGCCGTCGGATGTGATCCAGCTTGGGATCGATGTATCGGCGGCAGAAGGGTCGGCTTGGGTCGGTTCGATAGTAGTTGCGGTAGCGTTCGTCGGACGCCCTAAAGTCGCTGAACGGGAGGACCAGCGTATGGACGGCCTTGTCGGAAGCCTCGGCGAAGCGGGCGACCGCCTGTTCGACCTCGGGCCGCTGGCTCTCGTCGAAGAGGTAGATCGCGCTGCGGTACTTGCTGCGAGGGGATCGGGCCCGGGTGGCGGAATGGGTCCTCAGGTGCACTTCGGAGAGGGCGGCCAGCGGAATGACCGAGGGGTCGAAGGTAACGATCACCCCTTCTGACCAGGTGTCGGCCGGCGCATCCGACCGGACGAACCCCTGGTCGACCTGGGCGACGCCGCGCAGGGCCTGGAACACGCCTTCGGTGCACCAGTGGCATCCGCCTCCAAAGCCGGCCCTGGCCCTCATCGCCTCTTCTGTCTGCACGTCGGTCCTCGCACGGGTCTGTCGGATGAAACGGAAGCATCGGCGCGCTGGTGTCCGTCATCGCCCGGGCTTTCGACCTTCGCTCGTACGGAGACTCCCGCCGCGTCCTGCACGGAGGCGACGGACAGAGAATGGGTTCGTCGCCCGGCCAAGTCCAATGACCGGGAGCTATGGTTTCGATACCTTCGAGCGACTGTTGGAGCGTCCGGGACGGGCCTCGCAGGCGTAATCGCGCCGGCGTCGCTAAGCGCTCGTCAGGGATCCGCTCGGAAGCCCAGCACGAACGCCACGACCTTCTCGACCGACATCTCGCAGGGCTTCAGCAGGGTCCGGTCCGATCCGGTGCGATAGAGGTTGAAGCTTACGATGTCGGTCCCGGCCAGCTCTCTGGCGAACAGGCTGTTGCGTCGTCCGTCACCGGATCGTCGGACCGTCAGGCCGAACCGGCGGCCGTCGTAGTCCCCTTCGCCATACCCGTTTGCAAGTCTGGCGAAGGCGGCGTCGAACTCGGCAGGTTCCAAGGCTTTCCTCCGTTCCAGTCCGCTCCGACCCGTCCGGGACGCTATGCGACCGCCACGCCCTTCCAGAAGGCGACATGATCCCGGATGCCTTCGTAACCCGCGCTGGGCTCGGGATAGGTCCAGGCCGCATTGGCGTTGATGGCCTCGCCCATGCGAACGTGGTAATAACGCGCGGATCCCTTGATCGGGCAGACCGACGTGTGCGGGCTCATCTCGAGTAGGCCGAACTCGACCGCTGCGGGCGGAAAGTAATGATTTCCCTCGACGACGATCGTCTCGTCGCTCGTGGCGATGACAGCTTCGTTCCAGATCGCTGAGACCAACGGTCCCTCCTTTGGTTCTGTGGCGTGGAGCGGCGGGCGAACCGCCGACCCCTGTCCTTCAGGTGGCGCGCGGGGTGCGCCCGAGAAGCGCGTCGAGCTCGCCCCTGACATGGAGAGCGAACAGCTCCTCGGAGCCGCCGACCAGCGCGCCGTTGATGAAGATTTGCGGTACGGAGGTCCGGCCCGACGCCTCTACCATGGTCTGGCGGGTCAGCGGGTCAGCCTCGATGTCGAGCTCGGTCCAAGACACGCCCTTCGACTTGAGGAGCGCCCTGGCCCGGCTGCAGAACGGACACCAACTCGTGGTGTACATCAGGACGCCGGCGGTCATGTCTCGTCTCCAGATGTTGATGAGGAAAGGGTCCGCCTCGGCGGGCCTCCACGGCGCTGCCGGCTTGGCTATTCGTCGCTGATGACGTCTTCGCCATGGTAGGGAATCCGGATCAGCCGGGGGTCCCGCATGATGCTCGTGACCAGCCAGACATAGGTCTGTTCGGTGGTGTCGAAGCCGAGGATGCTGAAGTGTTCGCCCCACGGGCATGGGGGGACGTCTGGAAAACCCTCTCGCAACACGTATCGCGCGGTGTCCTGCTCGAACTCGGCCTTGTAGATCTTGCGCAGGCCGAACTTCATCGGCACGTCGAGGTCACCGGCCTGCGCCGTTTCCCGCTGCGCGACGAGCCGTTCGGAGAGGTCCGAGTGACAGAGCGTGTCGAACACGTCGAATGCATCGATCAGCAGGCCCTTGTGACCGGTCGCGGGATCGGTGATCGCATAGATGTTGGACACGTCCTCTGCGTCATTCCCGCTTTCGAGGCGCAGGGCTGCATCGACCCTCACGCTGCAGGCATCCAGCGTCGATCCAAGTCCGAGATCGACGAGGTGACCGTCCCGGACGCGGAACTCGCGGTCATATCCCCGGGCGACGAAGGACTTCACGGCGTTTACAACGTCGGTTGCCTGTTTGGTCATGACGGATCCTCTGCCTGGCGTTGGTTCGAGCTCGCGTCGGCAGAAGGCGTGCTGTGACCCGTCGAGTGACGGCGAAGGTCGAGAGTGGCTGCGCTCACAGCCATCTGGCCTTCTTGAAGCGCAGGAACAGGAAGAGGCAAATCGCCATCATCAGCCCGAAGACGACGACGTAGCCATACGGCGTCTTCAGTCCCGGCAGGTGCTCGAAGTTCATGCCGTAGAAGCCTGCGATCGCCGACGGGACCGCCAGGATCGCCGCCCAGGCCGCAAGCCGGCGGGTGCTCATCCCCGTCCTCTGCGCCTCCAGAAGGCTGCTGAACTCGAAGACCGAGGCCAGGTTTTGCAGCAGGCCGTCAACCATCGACTGCACGCGATCAACGTGATCGGCGACGTCGTTGAAGTAGGGCTGCACCTGAGCGCTGATGCAGGGGAAATGCCCGCGGACGAGTTTCCTGACCACCTCGGCCATGGCGCCGAGCGTGCGCTGGAAACGCGTGAGTTCGCCTCTCAGCGCGAAGATGCGGGCGATCTCGTCTCGGCCGAGGAAGTCGTCCAGCGACCGTTTCTCCATCGCCAGGACGTCATCCTCGATCATCTCGAAGATCGGCAGGTACTGATCGACGATCCGGTGCAGGATGGCGTGAAGGACGTAATCTACCCCCTTGCCGAGGAGCTTGGGCGACACTTCGAGTTGGGCTCGAAGCGTCCCGAGCGCCCCGCCGTCTCCATGCCTCACGGTGATCAGGTGGTTGTGACCGGTGAAGATCGCGGTCTTGCCGTAGACGATCCGGTCGTCGACGAGTTCGGCCGTCTGAGTGACGACGTAGAGCTCGTCGTTATAGACCTCCAGCTTAGGCGGACACACCGGATGCATGGCGTTGTCGACCGCCAGCGGATGAAGACCATAGGTCGTCTGAAGCGCGCGAAGTTCGTCGGCGGTGGGGTCGTGAAGCGCGATCCAGCAGAAGCCCGTTCGCCCCTTGTCCAGCTCGACGATCTCGTCGAGAGCCACTTCGCGGACCCGCTCCCCCTCGTTGTAGTAGTAGGCGGCGAGGACAGTCATGCCGGTCTCTCGGGGATGCGCAGGCCACGCTGGACCGCGGGTCGAGCGTGGCCGCGGTCCAGCCAGGCCTGCACGTTCGCGAGTGCGCCGAGATCGAGTATGTCGCCGGCGTCGTATCGCTCGACCAGCGCATTTACCCAGCCGAGGGTGGCGATGTCCGCGATCGAATAGTCATCGACGATCCAGTCCCGGCCTTCGAGCCGGCGATCGAGAATGCCCAGGAGCCGCTTCGATTCATCGACGAACCGCTGCAGGGGCCGCTTGTCCTCGAAGTCCTTCCCGGGTCCCCGGAGGTAGACGCCGAGCTGACCGAACATCGGCCCGATAGCCGAGACCTGGAAGAACACCCAAGCCAGGGTCTCGTAGCGTAGGGCGGGCGCACTCGGCATAAGCCGGCCCGTCTTCTCGGCCAGATAGACGAGGATCGCGCCGGATTCCCAGACGGCGACGGGTCTGCCGTCAGGGCCCGACGGGTCGAGGATGGCCGGGATGCGCCCATTCGGATTCAGCGAGAGGAAGGCGGGGTCCCTGGACTCGTTGTTCGCGATGTCGATGAAGTGGGACTCGTACGCCAGGCCGGTCTCCTCAAGCATGACCGAGATCTTGACGCCGTTGGGCGTGGGCGCGGCGTACAGCTGCAGACGGTCGGGATGAGCGGCCGGCCAGCGCTGCGTGACGGAAAAGGACGAGAGGTCCGGCATGGTATGCGATCCTGATGCGGCGTTTGACGGAGACGACCTGCCTCCACGAGGCCGGCACGATGGCCGCATCGCCGGGCGACGCGGCCATCAGGGATCGGAACGGAGGCGGCGGCCGGAAGACCTAGTCCGCTGCGGTTCCGGATGCGGACGGGACCGCGTCTGCGGCCTGGCGCCTCGGGATCACCCAGTCGGGACGGGGGAAGTGACAGGTGTAGCCGCCCGGTCGCTTGTCCAGATAGTCCTGGTGATCCGGTTCGGCCTCCCAGAAATCGCCGACCGGCTGGACCTCGGTAACCACCTTGGCGCCCCACAGGCCCGAGGCGTCGACGTCGGCGATCGTCTCCTCGGCAATGCGCTTCTGGGCGTCATCGACGTACCAGATGCCCGACCGGTAGGAGAGCCCGACATCATTGCCCTGGCGGTTCATCGTCGTCGGGTCGTGGATCTTGAAGAAGTATTCAAGGACGTTCCTGTAGCTCGTCACCGTCGGGTCGAAGACGATCTCGATACCCTCGGCATGGGTTCCGTGATTGCGGTAGGTGGCGTTCGAAACATCGCCGCCGGTGTAGCCGACGCGGGTCGAGACGATGCCGGGCTGCTTGCGGATCAGATCCTGCATGCCCCAGAAACAGCCGCCCGCGAGAACTGCGCGCTCGTGCATGTCAGGCCTCCTTCACCTGGTCGAGATAGTCGCCGTACCCCTCGACCTCGAGTGCATCTCGGGGGATGAAGCGGAGGCAGGCTGAGTTGATGCAGTAGCGCAGGCCGCCCTTGTCGGGCGGTCCGTCCGGGAAAACATGGCCGAGGTGGCTGTCGGCGTGCGCCGACCTGACCTCGGTCCTGACCATGCCGTGCGTGCCGTCGCGCACTTCGTTTACGTTCGCCGGCACGATGGGCTTGGTGAAGCTCGGCCAGCCGGTGCCGGAATCGAACTTGTCGGTCGAGGCGAACAGGGGCTCGCCGGACACGATGTCGACGTAGATGCCCGGCGCCTTGTTGTCGTTGTATTCGCCGGTGAAGGGCCTCTCGGTGCCCGACTGCTGCGTGACCCGCCTTTGCTCCGGCGTCAGTCGATCTATTGCGTCCTGGGACTTTTCGAACTTCACGCTCGTCTCCAATACTGGTTAGAGGTCCGGATTTACTGAGCCATCAGCTGATGGTGCCCGTCTTGAAGTTGAATATCGCAGCGCCTCACGGGCATGGCCAATGCGCGGCGCCTATAGTTTCCATAGCCGTGAAGCACCCGCCCCGTTCAGCCCCATGCGTAGCCCGACGCCAACTGGGCGATCTTTCGGATTTCGACCGCCGCCGTGGAGCCGGACACCGTCGCCATCACCACCTCCCGCTCCAGGACGAAGCCTTCGATCGGTCGGGTGACCATGCCCCGCGCCGTGGCGGACCGTTCCGGGAGGATGCAGACGGCGTCGCTGACGGTGACGACCCGCTGGACCCAGTCCTCCCGATCCGACCGGAACCGGGGTCGCATGAGCCTGTCTCCGCGCCGGAAGTGATCGAGGATCCGGTCGCGAAATTCGCAGTTCAGCCGATCGACGAAGGGAAAGGCCAGAAGATCCTCCCCGCGCACGATCTCCATCCTCGCCAAGGGGTGACGCTCGGCGCAGCCGAGGACGAAGCGCTCACGAAATAGGGGGTGGAGGTCCACCTTGCGGTCCGGCCGCGTCTCGCACGCCAGGATGCAGGCGTGGTACTTTCCCGACAGGATTTCCGAGGTGTCCTCACCCGACTGCAGGGCATGCAGCCGGATCTCGATCGAGGGCGCCTCGAGCAGGATGCTGTCGAAGAAGGCCGCAAACCTCTCCGGTCCGATGCTGTGCGCTACGGCGACGTCCAGCACGCGACGCCGTCCCGTCGCCCAGTTCTCAGAGTGATCGCGGACGCTCTTCATCGCCGCCATCATGCGCCTGAACTCCGCCTCGACATCCTGGCCGAGGCCGGTCAGGCGGCTGTTCTTGCCGTCGCGATGGATCAGCGGTCCGCCGAGCTCCTCCTCCAGGCGGCGGATGGCGCGGGTCAGGCTGGGTTGAGACACGCCGCTCAAGCGGGCCGCCGCCGTGAAGTTTAGCGTCTCGGCGAGGTTGATGAAGTAGCCGACCTGAGTGAGTTCCATAGCCGTTCGGCCCATCCCTGACAGACGCTCTACCGCCACGCCGCCGTACAAAACATATAAGTATGCGCGGCGCATATAATATGCAGACGAGGGCTTGTCTATATGCGCGCCGCATATAATAGAGGGTCGTCGAGAGACGTTCACATCGGCGACTGCGCGTCTCGTCCGAAAGGACCGGAAGCGCTGCCGCTGTCCGCACGCTGAAGGTTGAGGCATATGGCCGGAACGGTGTTCACGTTTGTCGATGGGGCCGGCGTCCCGCTTTCCGGGCGCCTCGAGAGGCCTGAGGGAACGCCGCGGGGCTGGGCGATCTTCGCCCACTGCTTCACCTGCGGGAAGGACAGCCACGCCGCCGTCCGAATTTCTCGCGCGCTGTCGCGGGCCGGCATCGGCGTCCTTCGGTTCGATTTCGCCGGAACCGGGCTCAGCGGCGGGATGGAGGAAGCCCTGAACTTCGCGGCGGACGTCGAGGACATTCGCGCCGCCGCGAAAGCCATGGCGGAAGCCGGGATGTCGCCGTCCCTGCTTATCGGACACAGCCTGGGCGGCGCCGCCGCGCTCATCGCCGCGACAGACCTGCCCGACGTCGCAGCCGTGGCGACCATCGGCGCCCCGGCAGACCTCCAGCATATCCTGCGCGAGTTCCGGCCAGACGATCTGGACACCGTCAGACGCGAGGGCGAGGCGTCCGTCGAGATTGCCGGCAGATCCTTCGTCATTCGCCAAAGCTTCCTGGAGGCGGTCGAGAGGTTCGACGTCGAGACCTGCATCGCGTCCTTGCGTCGTCCGGTTCTGATCCTCCATTCGCCGATCGATCAGGTGGTCGGCATCGAGCACGCCTCGCGCCTCTTCGTCGCATCCAGTCACCCCAAGAGCTTCATCTCGCTCGATATGGGGGATCACCTCCTCACGGACATGGAGGATTCGACCTACGCTGCGGCCATGGTTTCGGCCTGGGCCAGCCGCTTCCTTCCTCTGCTCATGGCCGATCTTCCGCAGGTCGAGGTCGCCGACGGCGTCGTCGCCACCGAGACCCTGGCGGGAAAGTTCCAGCTCAATATCCGCAGCGGCGAGCACGTCCTTCTGGCCGACGAGGCGGAATCGGTCGGCGGTCTTGGCACCGGCCTGTCCCCTTTCGAACTGGTGTCGGCAGGCCTGGCCGCCTGCACGGTGATGACTATGCGGCTCTATGCGGACCGCAAGGGCTTCCCGCTCGAACGGGCGAGCACGAAGGTGCAGCACGAGAAGATCAGGGACATGACGCCGTCCGACCGCTTCACCCGCACCGTCATTATCGAGGGCCCGTTGACGGATGAGCAGAGGGCCCGGATTCTCGAGATCGCAGATCGATGCCCCGTCGACCTGACGCTCGTTCGCGGGTCGGACGTGCAGACGGACCTCCTAGGGCGCGGACCTGTCGGGGCTTCCGAACCTCCGGTCTGACGCCGGGGCCAGACGTCGATAGCCGCGTGGACCGGCGAACGACCGGTCGTGGGCCAGACCCATGATCCGGATGCCCTTCCGCCCATCTTCCCAGTGCTCTGGAGGCGCCGCAGCGACAGAGCGCAGATCCGAACTCCGCGATCTATCGACGGGGTCGTGACGTCTCCGCCTAGACGTCACCCGCCTGTCGAGGATCCACGCCGCGCTCGAGCAGTTCGGCGTCGATGGGGCATTCCGTGCAGCCCGCATAGCAGCACAGGCGGCAGATGCGGTAGGCGTGCCCCAGATTCTGCAGCCGGTCGCGCAGCACGCGTTCCGCGATACCGCTGAGGATCTTCAGCTCGTCGGGATCGAGGATCGAAAGCCCTTCGGCGATCACCTGGTCGCGCGCGGCCAGGACCTCGTTGCTGGCGATCTCGCCCGTCGGGGTGAGGTGCAGCGACCGTGTACGGCCGTCCGTGAGATGGTCGCGGCGCTCGATCAGGCCGTCGGCCGCCAGTCGATCCACGAGGCGAACGGCGCCGGCATGGGACAGACCCACGCCGATCGCCAGCATGCGGATCGAGAGCCCGGGCTCGTGCGCGAGCAAGGCCAGCGCCGAGGCGGTGGGTCCGGCTTCCGGCGCTCGCGATGAACTGGCGCGAACGATATCGTCGCTGATCATCAGTGCGAACGCCCCGAAGACATTGCGTTCTCGAGGTCCATTCATGGCCGAAGCTATATGTGCGCGGGGCATAGACAGCAAGTCACGGCCGGGTTTCAGCCCTCGCGGCGGGCTCGCATCAAGTCTATAGTTTCACTGCATATTTCCGGCGCTCTTCCAGCCATGCGAGCGAGAAAAAGTTTGTCCCCGTCCGAGGTATCGGCTCGTATCGATACCTCGCTGCTATGGACGCAGACGTGCGACACTTCTGCGATCCGCCGACCTTCACGCGGAGCCGCTCGGCCGGATGCGGGAGGGCTTGCGCGGGTCCCGAAACTGCTCTCGCAACGGCGCGTGGTTCAGCGGAACCGACAAGGCGGGCCACGGGCCAGACTGCAGCGGCGGGAAAAGTCGGCTGCGCAAAGTCGCAGCGTTCTTCGCGACGTGTTGTGATCCGCATCACGGACAGCCTCGGATACCAGGCAGCTACTCGACGTATTCCAACGCGAGGTATATGCATCACGCATATACTCCGGAGTCCTCGGGATGGACGACCCTTCAGATCGCTTGATTAACACCTTCGGCGCACTGTCGCAGGCCGTGTCCGACCGGGTCCGGATGGCGATCGCGGAGGCCTTCGGCGCCGGAGGTGAGACAGCGGCCGCCCTGATCGCCATCGGCCACGAGCCCGGCATGTCGATCGGCCAGATCCGGCAGATTCTCCGGCTGTCCCACGCCGGCGCCGTGCGGGTCGTCGAGCGGCTCGGCCATCAGGGCCTGGTCGCAAAATCCCTGTCGCCGTCTGACCGGCGTGTGGTTCGCGTCATCCTGACGCTCCGGGGGCAGGACGAGCGAACCAAGCTTCTCGACCTTCGCAGGACGGCCATCGCGGCGCTGCTCGACAAGGTTTCCCCCGACGACCGTGTCGCCCTCGAGCGGGCTGCGGACGCCGTCCTGTCGTCCGTGTTCCGCGATCGCGACGGCGGCTGGGCGACATGCCGCCTCTGCGATCGCGCACGCTGCCGCGACTGCCCGGTCGATAGACATCGTCCCCTGTGAGGCTCAAAGCGCAGGCCGCCGCCCTCCCCTGGATGACCTGGTTCGACGTCTTTGGGATGCAGGCTGCGCCTGATCCGATGAACCGGCCGGGGGAAGACCCTACGCTCAGTCGAACTGCCGGTCCGCCTCGATCTGGCCGTCCCGGGCCGAACGCAGGCGTTTGAACCAGAGACCGACGATGATCGTCATCGTGATCACCAGATAGGCGGCGATGCCGCCGGGAGACAGGGCCGGAATGGCGGCCAGCACCAAGCCGTCGTTTCCGCCCGGGATCGCCGCGACGCCCACCCCCATCAAAGCGCCGCCTGCAAGTGTCTTGGCCGCACCCCGCGCCGTGATGCGCCGGACCCGCCAGGCGCGTCTTCGCAGCGAGGAGGCGATGGCCCCGCAGACCGTCGCGGCGACGGCCAGAGCCGCGATGCCGTCGGGCCTGGCCATCGCCATGGCGAGCGGAAGAGAGTCGCGGACGAGATCCGTGAAGGTCCAGGCCGGCGCGGTGACGAACAGGGCTCCCCCAGTCAGGCCCAGCACCACCATGGTCAACGCGAGGGGCCAGCGCTCGTGGCCCCGGAGCGGACCCTGATCGGAGACCTGCCTTCGGCCCCCCCTGCGGGCGATGACGGCCAGCGACAGAACCAAGACGACGGCCCAGACCGTCAGGCCGACGATCGCCGCCTGCCCCGGTGTCGAGAGAAGGCTCGATCCCGAAGCCGTGGCCTCTCCGAGGATGTGACCGGCGAGAAGGAAGCCTGCCGCCAGGCCCGCCGGCAGGAGCATGAGGCGCAACTCGCCGTCTCCCAGACGACCCAGGGACCCGAGCAGGCAGGCGTCGTTGACCAGGGCTCCGCAGCCGAACACCACCGCGCCCAACAACAGGGTCGGCGTCACCCCGACGGTCCCCGCATGCATCGCGGCGGCGATACCCGACCAGACGAGAGCGGTCGCGACCAGGGCGGCGGTCGCGGAGGCGGCAAGGAGGCCGATGAACCTTAGAGGCCGTCGGTGATGCAGGATCTCGTGTGCGGTCGCGACGGCGCAGGTGCCGCCCTGGTTGACGGAGTATCCCATCCAGAAGGCGAGCCCGCAGATCGCGACGGCGAAGAGGGGATCGAACATCCGTAACTCCAAACCAGCGTTCTTGACGCCTTTGTAGGACAGCACCGGCCGCCTTCAGCGTTCCTGGTCATTGCCGGAGACGGGCGGCTGGCCGCGTCTTATGCTGCGCCAGCACTTTCACTGAATAGGCAGGTCTCACCGTGCGATGAAAGGGCGTGGTTGTCGTCTTGCGATCGCGCACCGCGCCAACATCCTAGACTACTTCCTCGGTCAAGACACAGACGCGCGTATCCCGTAGCTCTCAGATGATGTTGAGAAGGATGGCTGACTGGGAGGGATATGATCCAGCGACCCGGTAAACCAGAGCGCCAGATCGATAGTTGGGACCGCTGTTACACCTCACCGGCGAACATCGAATGTGGTGCAGGGTGAAGCGCGTCTGCCGCTTCGCCAAGACGCCGTCGATCGAAAGGGAAAGCGAGGGCGGCGGCGGGCGCTCCGATCAGGGAGCGCGGACCAGGAGGTCGCCATGAGATCGCTTCCCGACCGCGCACCGGCATCTCCGGCCCTTGCGGCTACACCCCCCTTCGCCGCCGAGCCGTCAACGCTCTCGAATATGGACGACTTGGCCCTGCTCGGCCTGCTGCTTGGGCGATGCCTGCCGGCGCCTATGGTCGGCGCCGCCGCTGAGGCCCTCGTCGATCGGTTCGGGTCGCTCGGCGATATCGCCGCGGCCGAGGTCGCCGAACTCGGCCGGCTGCCCGGGATGGGTCCGGCGGCCATTCTGGATCTCAAGCTGTTGCGAGAACTGAGCGTGCGGCTGTCGCGGACCGCGGCGTGCGCCCGCCCGGTCCTGTCGTCCTGGCACGCGCTCACAGCCTATGCCCGGACGACCCTGGCCCATCTGCCCCAGAAACAGTTCCGAACCCTCTTTCTCGACCGCCGCAATCATCTCTTGCGCGACGAACTGGTCGCCGACGGCACGGTCGATCACGCGCCCGTCTATCCACGGGAAATCATCCGACGGGCGCTCGAACTGTCCGCCTCGTCCCTGATCTTGGTCCACAACCACCCTTCCGGCGATCCGACCCCGTCCCAGGCGGACATCGTCGTCACCCGCCAGATCGTGGACGCGGCGAGACTGTTCGGCATCCAGGTCCACGACCATCTGGTCCTGGGGCGTCAGGGGACGGCGAGCTTCAAGCATCTCGGCCTGTTCTGAGGCCGTCATGACCCTTCACGCCATCGTCGCCGCCCTGGGCGGCGACCTCTATCAGAGCGGGCTGCGCGCCAATGTGCCCGCGCCGGGCCACAGCCCGGCCGATCGATCGGTCTCGCTCCTCCTTTCCCAGGGTCGGGTCATCATCCACGGGTTCGGCGCGGCGGACTGGGGCCATCCGCGACCACCTGCGCCGCTCGGGTTTTATCGACGATACCGGGCGTCTCACGGGGGCGGGGCGCCCCCCGGTGTCGGCCCCGGCGCCGGACCGCCGGCGGCGCATCGAGACCGCCTCGCGTCTGTGGCATGACGCTCGACCGTTAAGTCCCGCCGATCCCGCATCCCTCTACCTGCGGCGCCGCGCCGTCCACGGCGGCGATGGGGCGCTCGACCTGCGCTTCCATCCCGCCGTCCCCGTCTCCATCTATCGGCCCGGCGGGCGCACGCTTCTGGCCCTCGTCGCGCGAATTGTCACGGCGGACGGGGGGCTGACGGCCGTCGAGGTGACCTATCTCGAGCCGAACGGCCTGGGCGCCGTCGGCCTCGCCGTGCCGCGCAAAACGGTGGGCGTCGTGCCGCCTGGCGCGGCGGTTCGCCTGTCGGCGGCGGCCGAGGAGATGCTGGTCGGCGAAGGGGTGGTCACCACCCTGTCCGCTATCGACCGTTTCCGCCTTCCCGGCTGGGCCCTGATGTCGGCGAACAATCTCGCGGCCTGGACCCCGCCGCCGGACGTCCGGCGCGTGCTGGTCGCCGCGGACCGGGGCGCGGTCGGCGAGGACGCCGCCGCCCGCCTGGGCCATCGCCTCAGGACGCTGGGAATCCAGGTTCGGGTCTGCTGCCCCAACCCGCCGTTTGAGGACTGGAACGCGATCGCAGGCGGCGTCGCGAAAGGAGGAGCGAGGGCGCTCGGGGGTGCCGGAGCGGCGTGGATGGGCCCCGTCGCCCTGCGGAGATGATCCCATGACCGACCTCGCTCCCGTTATCACCCCTGTCGTTGTCGTCGAGCGCGACCGACGCACAGTCCGTCTCGGCGATCTGGGCATCGCCCGGGAAAACCTTCTTCACGACGAGCCGCCGGACGACGACATCCCCACGCTCGCCGCGACGATGCGGGCCGCCGGCCAGCTTCAGCCCCTGACCGTCCGCCCCGGTCGCGGCAGGAAGGAAGAGCCGTGGATGGCGCTCGACGGGCGCCGTCGCCGGCTCGCGCTCGGCCTCCTCCTCGAGGCCGGCGAGATCGGCGAGGACCATCCCGTCGATGTCTTCGTCGAGACCGAGCCAGCCCGTCAGGCCGCGGCGGTGCTCCTCACCAACACCGCCGTTCCCGTCCATGTCGCCGACATCATCGCGGCGATCGGCAGGATGCTGAAGTCGAAGCTGACGGTCGCGGTGATCGCCAGGGCGCTGGGCTATGCGGAGATCGAGATCAAGCGTCTGGCGGCGCTCGCCGGCCTGCCGTCCGCAGCGCTCGTCGCCCTGAAGAGCGGACGCATGAGCCTGAAGCAGGCGCGGCTGCTGGCGCGGTTGCCGGACAAGGCCGAGCAGGAGGAACTCGCCGAGGCGGCCTTAGACGGTCACGGCTTCCAGGACTGGCGCGTTCTAGAACGGCTCGACGACGCCCGCGTCACCGTACGCGACCGTCGTTGCGCCCTCGTCGACCCGACTACCTACGGCGAGGCCGGGGGCCGCACCGAGACCGATCTCTTCGGCGAACTCGTCCCCGTCCTGCTCGACCCTGACATCCTGACCGATCTCTGGCTGAAGCGCGCCCGTGGCATCGCAGCCGTGTTCGAGGCGGAAGGCGTCGCCGTCCACGTCACGGCTGGCCCGGAGCCGGATCTGCCCGAGGACCTGGAGTCGCTCGGCTATGTCTATGGCGGCTCCCTCCCGGCCGAGGAGATGGCGCGATATCGCGCCCAGCGCGAGGTCTTCAACGATCGTGTCGAGGCTGCGCGCCTGGCCTTGGCCGACCCGGCCCGGCCGGACGTCGCCGATCTCGCCATCATGGACATGATCCGCGCGCGGATCGCCTCCGACCAGACCGGCTGCGGCGGTCGCGTCGTGACGACAATGGTGATGTGGCCGGCGGCGGAGACGGGCGTGGAGGTGCGCTGCTACACGCCGGAGGAGCCTGAGACCGACGACCATGAGAGAGGCGTAGGCGATCCAGTCCCGCGTGCGGCCGCCCCACCCGCCTACATCTCGCCCGAGGTCGAGGCGCCCGAACCTGAGACAGAAGGGGTCAACCACGCCCTCCATGCGGTGCGCACCGACGTCGCCACGCGAGGCCTGATCCGGGCCCTGGCCGATGATCCGTCCGCCGCCCTGACGGCGCTGATCTCGCGCCTGTTCACGGTGATCGTCCTGCGCAGCCGCGTAGCCCGGTCGGAGGCGGCCCTGGCGATCCTGGCCACGGGGTTCAACCCTTCGGCCGGGAGGATCATCGAGACCCTCGACGGCGACGTCCGCCAGCGCCTCGACGATCGTCGCGCCGCCTGGCAGGCCTCGGGCGAGACCGTGATCGCCTGGATCCATGGACTGCCGCATGGCGAAAAGATGGGACTGCTGGCCGAACTCACCGCCGTCAGCCTCGACGTCCGGGAGGAGAAGACCTTTCAGATCCGCCGGGCTGCCCGGGCCGAGGCGACGGAACTCGCCGCGCTGAGCGATGCGGACATCAGCCTGCACTGGACGCCCGATGCGCCCTTCCTGCAGTCCCATTCCAAGGGCCTCCTGCTGGGCATGCTCGAGACCATGGGCTCCGAGGACGAGCGCGCCCGAACCTTGAAGAAGACGGAACTGGTCGACTGGGTGGTCGAACAGGCCGCCGCGCGGACCTGGGCCCCCGCAAGCGTGTCCTGGCGGTCCTCCGTCGATGATGGAGGCGCGGTTGCGGAGGATGGTCAGGACCCAGAGGACGGTCCTGCCGATGCGCTGAACGACGAGGCCGATGACGATGGCGTCGGAGCCTTCGCCGTCACTCCGGAGGGCGAAGCCGCGCTCGACCCCGCCGCAGCCTGAACCTTCGCCGACGACGGACGCGCCGCCTCGACCTCGGTCGGGGCGGCGTTGTCGTGCGGACCCGGAAAGGCGGGGGAAGGGCGGGGCGAGGCGAGCCTGGAGGACCGTGAGGGAGGCGCCCTCCGCTCCAGGTGATCCGGATGCCCGCCATGCCTGCCGCCTCGATCACCCCGTCCCTGTTCGCCACGCCTTCGCGGTCCGACCGATCGGCCAATGTCCTCGCCGCGGCGCGGGCGCTCGCCATCGCCCTTGCGCGGTCCAGGCCGCTCGACCGGCGCCTCGTCGCCGATGTCATGACAACCGCCTTCGGCGCGTCGGATGCGGAAGGGGCCTGGACCTGGCGCGACGCCTATGACGCCATCGAGGCCGGGACCGTGATGCAGATTCGGCGCCTGGCGCCCCAGGTTGCCAGGCTGGAAGACGCGCCGGCCGAGATCGCGGCCCTCCTCGCCGGCGTGTCCGCCCTGGGCCTCACCCACAGCCGTCGCAGCGAGGAACAGGTCGCGCTCGACCAGTTCTCGACCCCGCCGCCGCTCGCGGCCATGGCGGTCCTGGCCGCCCAGGTGCGGCCCGGCGACCGTGTGTTGGAGCCCTCGGCGGGCATAGGGCTGCTCGCGGTGGTGGCCGAGGTCTGCGGAGGCGCACTGACCTTGAACGAGAGGGCGCTGGGCCGCGCCGGCCTTCTCGACGGCCTGTTTCCTCAGGCCGCGCGGACGCGCCACGATGGTCGCCACCTCGCCGACCTGCTGCCCGAGGCCGGCGGGTTCGATGTTGTTCTCGTCAATCCGCCCTTCTCCGACCTGGCGGCTCACCTCGTCGCCGGTCTCAAGGCTCTGGCGGACGGGGGAGGATGGCGGCCATCGTGCCACTGACGGCCTTGGCGGACACGGCGATGCGCCGCGCGTTCGAGGCGCATGGCGCCGTCGTCGGGACGATCGCCTTTCCGGGCCGCGCCTTCGCCAAACATGGCACCTCCGTCGAAACCGGGTTGTTGGTCGTTGATCGCGCGCCGGCGCGGACCTGGGATGGGCTCTTGCACCAGCCGGACGACTGGGACGCGATGACGGGCTTGATCCGCAGCTTGTCTCCGCGCTCTTCGGCCAGACCGCGCCTTCGGGTCGAGATCGCCGCGACCTCGCTTCTCGCGCCCAGGGACCGTGGCCTGGCTTTGCCCTCCGGCCGGCTTGGCTTCCTAGCGGGCGCGGCTCCGCTCGCCTATGCGGTCAAGGCGTGGAGCGGGGAAGGCCGCGACGTCGGCCTCTACCAGGCCCACGCCCTGGCGCGGATCGACCTGCCGGACCCGAGGCCGCATCCGTCCCCTCTGGTGGAGTCCGGGCCGATGGCGTCGGTCGCACCCCCGGCGCCGACCTATCGTCCGGTCTTGCCGCCGACGATGCGTCGCCCGGCTCGGCCGCATCCCCGAGATTGCCGAGACCCGCGCCTATGTCGTCAGTGTTGTCGAATGCTACCTGGCGCTCTCCGCCGGGCGCGGGGCTCGGAACTCCCGGGATTGCCGGCCGCCGGAGGGCGGGCTGTGATCGCCGGGATGGACGCCGGGCACACGCAACCGGAGGCCGGCGATGACGACCTCCTGACACGCAAGGAAGCCTCAGCCTTCCTAGTCCAGTTCGGCATTCGCATGAAGCCGGAGACGCTCGCCCGACTGTGGTCGACGGGGGCAATGGTCCGCCCTGCCGGCACGTTCGGCACAAGCCCTACTATCCGAGGGGCGTGCTCAGGACCTGGGCCCTGGCCCAGGTCAGCGACCTGCGCGCATCAGCCCCGCCCGCAGCACGGGGGCGTCGCCATGGCTGATCCGCAATCACAGCCGGTGTCCGATCGCAGCATGCCGACGGTGGCCGACTTGCTGGTGGATGCGGCGGTCAGCTTCGCCCTGAAGGACGTGCTGAGGGCCTGGGAGATGCGCGATCCAGTCGACGCGGCGCTGGACGCCCGCATCCTCGCCGATCTTCTCGAGCGCCGGGCGGACGAGGCTGTGTCATGGGCGCCGTGACCGACGGGCGCCCGGGCGGCGCTGACGATCGCCTGCTCGCTTGGCCGGCTGTTCACGCCGTGACTGGCCTCAGCCGCACCACCGCCTGGCGTATGCAGAAGGCGGGGGATTTCCCCTTGCCGGTCCTGGTGTCGCGGGGACGGGTGGGATGGTGGGAGAGCGAATTGGCCGCATGGAAGCTGGCGCGGGCCCCGCGCCGTCCGGCCGAGCCCCGGCTGTTTGAGGCCTCAGCCGACCCGGAACGGCAAGGCGGCAGCCGCCCCGTCGCCCCCGCGAGTAAGGCCCCTGCGACGACGACCCCTGCCGGTGAGCCGGTGCAGGAGAGCGCGGCATCCGTCGGACGCCGGGGCTCCAAGACCTCGCCTGGTCAGATCGCCTTCGACTTCGGGAGCTAGGAAACCGCCTCTTTGGACGGAAGGCGTCGGAAGCGCACGCGATCTGCGCCAACGATCAGAAAGGCGTCGAAGCCGGCGTCGCCCCAGGCCCTGCGCTGCACATGGGTCGTATCGGAATCGGCGGTGTTGGCCCACCACTGGGGGCGCCCCGCGCTCTTGGGCAGCATGTAGCCGATCTTGCGCTCCATCTCGGCGAAGGTGAGTTCGAACTCGTCGAGTTTCTGTTTGCGCAGGTAGTCGCGGAGAGGATCGTATTTGGCCATCCCTGACAGTCTATCCGGCGGGCGCTGGCCTTGAAAGGCGCGGTTGCGCTCGACGCCGCCGGACTGGCGACGCGTCTGCGATCGGCGTCCTGCTCGGCTTCGTGGCGCCGCCGGTCCCGTCGTCGACCCACTTGCGGACAGCAGCGACCGCCGATTTTTCGGACCGCGACCGGTAGGGAGCCGGCCTCCCTGCCGCGCACGCTTTGTCGAGCCGCCGGCGGGATGTCCACAGGTCTCTTGGGAGAGGGATCAGGGTTATCCCATATCCCAGTCGTCTCTCTCCGGTCGTCGTTATGGCGATGCTTGCTTCTGGAGAGTGCATGTCACGAACACCCACCCTGAGATCACCCAAGATCGGCGCCGACGATGTGGTGGATGGCCCCGGCCGGCGCGGGCCAGGCCGACCGCCCAAACCGATCGTCGAGTATCCCGAGGCGCTTTGGGAGCCGGCACAGGCCGCCCAGGATTTCGCATCGGCGCTCGACGAGGAGATCCGGCGGCACGGCGACAGCGTCTGGGGCCTGCACAAGGCGGTGGAGGCGAAGGGCGGGCTAATCGACCGGACGACGCTCGGCGCCTGGCAGCGCGGCACCAAGGGGCCGCAGACGCCCGACACCCTGAAGGTCGTCGATCTGATCGAAGCCCGGTATCGCCTTTCACCTGGATACCTCAGGTCCCGCATCACGCACGGCCGGGCCGTATCCGGGCATAGCCTACCCGACATCGGCGCAGCCGAGCGACGGCGGCTCGCCTGGCACCTGCCCGACGACTTTAACGCCCGCCCAGCGGCCGGGCAGGCGGAGATCCTTGCCTGGGTCCGATCGTGCGTGCTGTCGGGCGGCACGGCCTATCATCGCAACTCGGGCGGCCGTCAATCTGGCCGATGCGCCGAAGCGCTCAGAAGTTGCGAAATCCGAGGAGATGCGGCGCGGGTCCGCGACCGAGCGACGGCGCTTGGTTAAAGAGCTCTGTCGCTCGGTCGCTCTCGCTCGAATGAACGCCAGAAGGAAAACGGCAACGATCAGTGTGGGCCTCCAGCACCTGCCGGGGACCTCCAGTTCCGATGACCGAACAACTCCAGTTCGATGGCGCGATGCAGCTTCATGCCGATTTTGATCCGGACGTTCGCCGGGGTGGACGACGCCTATGTCCGAGAACGGGTGCTCGCAGCGGTCCTCGCCGCGGCGACGCACCTCGATACGGAGCCCGACGTGCTGCGGGAGGCCGCGGTCGAGGTCTGGCGTGCGGTCTTCGACCGCCCCGTGGTCGAATGGCACGCCTTCGTTCGACACTACGCGCGCGGCATCGTTGAACTAGCGGCCGCGCGGGGCGTCCTCGACCCCGTGGTGGACATCGGCCGCGCCCGTCCGCCCTATGCGTCGACCCCGGTCCTGAGTTGGCCTTCGGAGGCGGACTTTCTCCCCTTGGTCGATGAGGCGCGCGCCATCATCTCCTCGGCAGTCGGCTTCTACAGCGAGGCCGAAGGACGTTTCACGATGCAGGGGGACTTCGGCAGCAAGACGATGTCGGGCCTAAGCCATTTCTACCGGGAGCCGCGCGGGCCGACGCCGCCGAGAACACGGGGCCAGATCGTTGGGGCCTATTGGGAGGGTGTGAGGGCCATGGGCGGCGAGGTGGCTCGATTGGCCGAACAGGCGCTTGACGCCCACCGCGTCCACGCCGAGGCCGAATCCCGAAGGGTGACTGACCTCTATTTCGGCTTCCTAGACACCCCGGCGACCTCTCACGCGCCGAAACCGGCGGATGAGGCGGAGATCGAGACCCTGGAAGCGCTGAGGGATGCGGCCGATGGGGCGGTAAAGCTTGCCCTGGGGCTGGGGCCCGATGACAGGCTTTCCTATCCCGGCCATGGCGACAAGAACTGGCCGAGTTTCGATCGAAGGTAGGGCCAGCGCTGGGTCGGCCTGCGGGCCGTGCAGCTAGGCTGGACCCAGGCCCTCCACGGGGCGGTCGAGGAACTGACAGGCTATTGGGGCGGCCGCGACAAGCACGAGACCGAGCGCATCGGCAAGAAGTACCAGTGGATCGCCTTCCACGAGTTGATCGGCGTGCTGCAGGATCACTATTGGCATGAAGGCCGCAACCGGGCGCCGGAGGTCCTGATGGACCTTCTCCTGGTCAGGGGACTTGATATCGACCTGTCCTTCACCGGCGTTGATGCCGACCGGTGGCCGAAAGGCCTTCCGTCGCTGGGGCTGCCGCGGACAGACATGGCCTCACCTGCGTCCGTGGAGGCCGGTCAGGCCTGGACCTTCGAGCGGTCGGATATTCCTCATGTGCCGGACCTGGTCGAGGGCCTCGCCGACAACGGCGAGCGTTGGTGGGTCGTGCACACCTATCGCCAGGACGATGGCTACATGGACAAGCTTCAGGGCGATGGACCGTTGCGGACCAGCCAAGGCGCAATCCAACTCGTTATCCTGCGGGCCGACGACATCCAGCGCCTCCATGATCGCCAGAGCGCCGAGCGGGTCAACAACGTCGAGATGGGAGACGGTGGCTGGTTTCACGACCGGATGTTCGGCCAATACCGGGCTGAACTGGCCGACGGCGGGCCCGGCCTGAACAGCGATGCCGATGAGATCGAAGACGGTCGGGTCTCGCGACGCTTCAGTCCTCACCGGGGAGAATACGACCACGGTGGCCTGAAGGAGCATCCGTCCTTCGAGATCCCCCGCGCTTGGATCCTCGACGGGCTCGGCCTCAAGCCCGCCGGGCCCTGGGCATGCTGGTTTGTCGATGCCGCCGACCGACCGGGCCTCGTCGATCCCGAGGGCCTCGACCGTGGCGAGGCGGCATCAATGATCAACGCTGAGATGCTGGAGCCCTACCTGCGGGCCCATGGCTATGTGGCTGCCTGGACCTACTGGGGTGAGAAGGACGGGGGCATGGGGTCCGGCCCGGGCTTCAGCGCACGCTACGGCCAATTCGAACGCCAGACCTGGTGCGCCCTGTGGTGGCGCGATGAGGGCGTCTGGAAGGGGTCGCTTTGGCACGCCGATGGCGAGAAGCTCCACGCCTCCATCGAGGATGGTGACGAGGACTAGGACGAATCGACATTCACCGCATCCAGAGCATGGAGGCGGCGATGTGGACGAAGGAGAGGTAGTGACGCGCCAGCCTGTCGAACCGTGTGGCGAAGCGTCGGAAGTGCTTGAGCTTGTTAAAGC